>JGI20166J26741_11218892_pt1 | contig 14171 bp, 13 predicted proteins | sample TergutCu122P5_FD_26741 | JGI IMG/M metagenome (IMG submission 26741)
TGTAGTCATTATGATCTTCCTCTTAGGCTTTTCAACATTAGTAACTTTCTTTGGTGCCATTAAAAATGGGTATTTTTAAAAATAAAATTAAAATAAATCACAAAAATACTTAGACAACACAGACACTCACTTTTTAAACTGAAATTACGCGAGAACTGGGCGTGCTGATGTGCAAACCGACCAGCAGCACTCAACTAGCCGCGTTCTTATTTGTTGACGCACAGTGGCATGAGCTGCGCGATGCTGTGCAATGCCACGCTCATAGTTCGACTTTCGAATTTTTATTCAAGTTTCAAACCGAATTTTTCTCGAATTTTTTGTTCGAGTTTCAAGTTTGAGAATCAAACCATTCAACAATCGAGGGTCCACTGTATACTGTGTGCTAACCAACAGAATTTTAACCCTTACAAAATTTTTATATTCTTGTTTTTGCTCACACTTTGTAAGTAATATGGGATCCCATAGCACATAGTACGTACTGATTGTACCTCTTATGAAAGTTGCCTGAAGATGGTCTAAAAAGGACCAAAATATATTGCCATAATAAGATACCAACAATTATATACTATTGTTGTGCTTTTGATGTAAGAAACTATTTTTTATTTAAAAAAAATACTATTTTCTGCACTCAGCAGGTTTTAAATTATTGAGCCAGTGAAAGGAAAGTCAATAATTAATTATAATTTTTTAAATTTCATAACTTCCGTTAGGGGTGGCCACTGTGATTTCTCATCCCAGGCACCAAAAAAACTGTCTACATCTCTGTAAGATCAGTTAGCTCTTTGTGCAGTATGCACAATACATAAGTAAGTTGCTACTGTATCTGCATAATTATGATTCATTTTTTCATGAAAGGAGTATTTCATTGCACCTCTTGGACAGAGAAAAATTCTCTGTTATGACTAGTAATGCACTGCCATACCAATGAAAGTAAAAACATTTTTTTTTCTTTCTTGCAAAAAGCATTACTTTGTGTTATATATGAACAGTGGCCAAATGCTAGGGATGCAGACAATTTCCTGCCACACTTTGCCACTTGAAATATGTGTGTGTGTGTGTGTGTGTGAGAGAGAGATAGAGAGAGAGAGAGATTTGATTGTCTATGAAAGAATGAAGTGATATAAGTTTTTATAATATTTAATATCAATCTCCACAAATACATAAAATTATAACTTACAGAAAGTAAATGGAAATGACAATAACGTTCAGTGTTATATATATTGGTACTAAGAATCCTAAGAACATGGCCGATTCCACAGCAGAATTGTGGTCTTGTGGCTCACATGCTGCCTAAGCCTGGAGACAGTACCACGATATACAGCTAGTGCACATGTGTGTAGGACAACAGGAGAGTGGAGTTTCATTTAAATGACAAAAATATATCAGGTAGGAATTTTATAGTTCTCTCTTCTGCAGATAATGAAACAGCTGTGTAGGGTAACATTACTATTATTATTATATTTATTAACTTTATCAGGGTATTTACAATTATGTACCTGAAAGAAATCATGTTTATAGCGTACATAGTGTTGCACCTGTTCTGTAGTTACAATTTCTGCTACATGTAATGTTATTCCTCACATGAAATGTGTTTTGTACTTTTACATCAGTACTTTCCAAAGTATGGCTGTTATTTGTATTTCCTTGATTTTGTGCTTTCCTAGCTTGTTGCTCAGGTGTTGTCTGAGTGATTTTGAGATTATTATTATCATCATCATCATTATTACTACTACTACTACTACTGTTAAGTTTTGTTACTATTGCTGCCTTTGACCATGCTGGATGATTGACTTAATTTCTTGTGGGGGGGGGAGGGATGAAAAAAAGGGCATTCTCTCCCCCTCCTCATGACCTGACTTCTGGATCAGGATTCACTAATTCTCCTGGATGATTTGGATATTTCCCTCTATTCCAGTGGTAAGTGGGCTGTATTTACCAATATAGTCCATCAAAACCTCGTAGTCAACACGTCCTGCAAAACAAGGGGAACTTTGTAGAATATTGTGTTGTGACTCATGATGTTTGGTATTTATAGTCACTGATGTTTCAGATGGATATTTATTTTTCTATATTTTTTGTATTTTTTAATTTTTATTATTTCATTATTTTGTTAAAATAAATTTCAGATGAATATTTAGCCTCCAGCATCAAGACATCTTAAGTGCAGATGTAGCCAGCAGGTTCCTCTGAATGTTGCCATCTGTCCACAAAATTACACGACATCACATCCCAGGAAACAGTACTCATTACAGTGATTATTTAAAGAACCTTAAATCACACAACGCCAGCCCTGATGGGCTGAAAATTGGAGCAAGTTTGTGGGTAGTAGAACTATGTCACTTTACTTTAGAAATACATAAAACCGTGTAGAGAATGGTATAGGGCTACATTCTCCACCATTAGAAATGAACAGGAGCAATACAGTGGGTGATTAATCATGCATGAGCTGTTGAAGGAATCATCAGAGGAAGGGACAAGGATAAGGAGAAGTACACCCTGGCCCCGAATACATGTAAAAATGTGGTGACAATCATCTAGCATTGCCAACTACATAACAACTCTAGCTGCGGACAATTACGGGAAGAAGTCGGGGAGCAAAAGGATATAAAATACTTGTCCAGGCACATTTGAAAAAAGGGACTGGCTCTGTCCTAAAGTTCTGAGTCATAAACAACAATGACACTACAACACTTGCCATGTTGAAGGAGTTGATGACCCTTCCAGCTTGGTTTAGGACAAGGTTTCATTGTCATAAGTAATCCAAAGTGCTTAGACGACACTATGGAGGATGATAAAACACAGCAAGAAATTTTCAGTGTTCAGTTATGTTTTAGTGTTCCCACACATGTATGTTAATGAGGGTAATGTATCAGTCGCTTAGGGACAAAGTTTCCTGTGAATCACTTATTCTGGAACCCCTGGATGGTCCTAACCTAGATCAATATGGATCCCCCTCCCCAGGCAGATTTTGGTAACTTGTAAATAGAAGTGGCTAGAAAACATTAAAAATTAAGTTCTGTTATGATATCCAAGCAGATATAGAGGTGAAGCACAGATGAGCTACAGCCTGAAAAAATCTTGTGTGTGTGGGTGCGCCCGTGCATTTGTGCAACACTTGGTCACAAGTTTGCAAAACAGATGATATGAAATCGATTGGCAGAAACAATTAGTATATGATTGCACTTGTGCTTAAGCGTCATGCTGTAAAAGTATTACAGCAGGAGTAGAGGAAGTTCTGCTACTTAACATAGGTGAAGAACCCCTGGTACCCACTGGACAAAAGAATGGATGGGACAAAGCTAGATTTGACATGAAGAGGAAAATTTTATCCCAATCAGGAATCGAACCATGACCATCCAGTGAGTAGCATGTCATTTTTGTCAATCTACTGAGCCATACAAACCAAATAGTAACATTTTAAATTTCTCAGGTTACATCACTGTTACTATGTTTTCCATTATTCATTCATACAGAATCTTATAAAATAAGGAGATGGTTGGATAGGTGTGGAGTTCCGGATACATGGCCTATGATTTGTGCATTATTTAAAAGTGCTGCATCTACTACATGGAGCTGTATCAAATGATAAATGATAAAAGAACAATGAAGGATAAATAGGTATATATAAAGGAGTATAAACTTTCAAATTATTACTTATGTTCATGGAAATACAAATCCTCAGCATCAGAAAAATGTTCCTAAAAAGGAATACAAAAATTTGGTTTATTTCAGTTTGAGTACACACAGTTACTTCCTGGCATACTATGCAATGTGTAGGGTGGGATAGCGTAGTTGGTATAGTGACTAGCTATGGGCTGGAGTGTCTGGGGATTGAATCCCTGTGTGCATGATATTTTCTGCACATGTTCAGACCAGCCCTGCGGCTCACCTGGTACAGTGGGTTTCTTTTCTGGGGTAAAGCAGCTGGGGAGTGGCATTGACCACCCACACCCATCTAGTGTCAAGATTAAAGAAAGAGCAGATTATACCTCTACTCCCTGTCTGGGCCTTCATGGCTTGTGCTAAGTTGAACTTTAAGATACAATGTGAAACTTTAAGACTGACAGACAACCATGCACAGTACTGAGGGAAAGTGAGGCAGAGTTCCAAAGTAATGGATAATTTTGGAACTGAGGTAACTCACACCACAAACCATTCACTTTGCCCGTTGTTTAAACCCTTGCATGTCCAGGAAAAGCTGACATTAAACTCTCAAGAAATTTCACGTGTTGGGTCCTGTCTTAAGCACTTGGTTCCAGACTTTCTGAGACTACATTCTTCCCTCAGAGTGTGAGACTTAAATAAATGCTATGTCAGGATGAAATTGTGTGGAGATTTTTTCATACACAAACATGTGCCACAAGAATTGTATATTTTACAAGCTACTATTTAGAAGCCACAGGTGTGGTATTAATTGATTATTGTGTTCTAAAGACTCTGCTCCAGATGTGTAAGTCACATAGAAAAAACTGGACAAAAGATGATCATGAATAGCAAGTAGAAAATAATTTGGATGGAAAATGTCAAAGGGCTTGAGGAAGTCCAGAAAACCTTAGTCAGCATAGGTAGTATCTTAGAGAAGATTCACACCAGGCACATCATAAAGATATGTCTTCACTATTATTGCTACACTACCATTCTCTGTGATGGGTTATGCCTTATGCATGACCTATTAGAAAAAGCATGAAGATCAGTGAGTGAAGTTGAGATAGCAAAAAGGAGCAGGTAGTGAGACAAGGGAGTGTTGACTGGAAGGTTAGCTAGTAGCATAGAACAAAACTTGCAGTTCATTTCTTAATCCTCTTGTCTGATTCCATTATGCAACCATTTGTAGAACTGCTAACACAGTCAGTATCATATTTTACCATGTTCAGATAACTCTATATGGCTAGATAAGAAAAGGTTGCAAGGAAACAAAGGACAGCACTTTCTGAACATGGTTTTACCACATAGCTTCCACCTCAGTCAATAAATAGGGGTTGTAGCATCCAGTTGAAAACATTTTCTTCTTATATGAAAAATATTTTCATTTTTTAGATTCTCTTAGAAAGTTTTCTTGTGAATAATATAAAAATGGCTGGGAAGAAAGCCCAGAAAAAAGCATGTTTGCTGGGAGCAAAACAACTCAGGATTAACACTGAACCCTTAAAGTACCTGCAGCAAAATTGCCCACGGCAATGACTAAGCATTGTGTCCCATGCCGTCCTTATTTTTACAGGCTTGCCAAACAACTTATACCTGTGACATGGTTGCGGGCATTTTCTTCAATGACTGTATATGCATCTCCTCCGGTCGCAAGGAAGGAACAAAGAGCAACTCCATACCATTTCTCCGGATCTAGGGGCTCATACTTAGGCACATTACATTCTGCGCACTTAACTGCAACACTGCGCACTCGCTCCGTTCCATTCTTATTCAAGTCAAATGTCACTTTTATACCTGCAATACATACAACAACAAGCTTAATGTACACTGAATGCTACAAGGATGGAGTAGTCATTATTGCCATCATCCTCATGGATTAGGCTGATAACCCAACTCAGGCTGCAAATGTTATTCTTAAGGCTCTATTCTAAAGTATAAAGGTAATTGGGTCTTTTGCCCAAAAGGATGTGGAAGTACAGCTGCATGAATTCAAGGTATCGGCACCGTAAGGAAATATGTAAATGACGAAATATTTGTTATAGTAGCTCCATTTCCAGGGAAGAGTCCTTGACACCTAGAGACACCGTGGTCTTGGTGGTGAAAAGCAACATTCCTGCTTCTGCAGCATTTAAAATTCCTATCATTCACCACATACATTGTCACTTTACTGCCATAGCTATCCATGCTGAGTCACTTACAAAAATAAATAAGAATGTGTTAAAATGGTCATTCATATTTGTCTTTGTTTTTACTTTCATATGAAATAACCGTGGCTTGCGTCACCCTGGATTGTGACATCATCTAGGCAGACAGCAGTATTTTGGAGGAACATGCTGCCTCCATCAACTCTGAGAAAGGAGGCAGCATGCCCCTCTGCAATGATGGTATCTCGGTATAAGACCATGTAGCGACGTAATGACACAGAAGACCATGTTAGAACACACACTGCTGGGGAAAACTGCATTCTTACCTTGGTTTAAAAAAATTTTTTGAGATTCTCATCCATGTAAGGTTTTTATTTCACATTACTACTGTACAACTAATTTGCCTTACTCCACACTCATACCTGTTTAAGTTGTGTGTCCCGGAAAAGTAAGGCACAAGGGAGACAAGGGATGGTCCAACAACTACTTGTTGGACCAAAAGCCCTCATTATATATATTTCATTCACTGTACCACATATGGTGAAAACCCAATCTACAATGCAGCAAAATATCAAACACAGTTGTAAAAAGATTTGTAAATTTAAGGAACAGCACATTAAATATGATTATTTACAGAAGACTGGAATAACTTAAAATTCTGCAGTTTAAGGACTACTTAATTTTGCTGGCAAACATTTAGGTCACATTTCTGAGGAACCAATAATTTAATTAGTAACTTACTTTCAGTGAAACTTGAAATTTACTTTAACTTTTCTGAACAGACAGTTTAAAATGAATGCAAAATAAAGCAAAAGGTAAAAATCAAGGAACTGAAAACTTACATAACTACTAATATTAAATATACTAAATGAAAGTTGTTTTAGATTATAAATGTAATTTATTTCCATGTATTCTTCCAAGTGTCCATTAACATTTCAAAGCCTAAGACTTACTTTATGTACTGCCAGGTTTAACTTCAGAAATTCTGTGTTCTGAACACAGTTCATTTATGTGTTCTGCGTGGTTCTCATAAACTGCGATTATTTTTCTATACAGCTTTGACATATCAGTTTTTATAACTGAGGCAGAGAGTGTTTACTACACGGTATGAACTGGGTCTTCAAATCAGACAGATACCGTTTTGTCCTTGAAGGGTTAAAGTAAGTTACTAATTCTTTGCTTTAAGCTAGCCCCAGGCATCTTTGACTATGCTAAGGTTTGTCACCTCTTCACTTTTATTAGTTTAATCTGAACTACATTCACATTTCTGAAAACATTTCAGTACTGTTGTATTGTGACACTATACCATGATTCTGAAATAAAATGTAGTGCATCCAAACCACTGACCTTCATGACTGTTGCATCATGGAAGCAAGATCAAAGAGTTGAAGAATGAAGGAACATAAAAATCCAGGTTTTGCTGTATTTGTTTTCAGGTTTTTATTTTGTTAAATATTCAGAATGCAGTCTTGTATATGGATGCCATCATTTAGGATGAGTGTGTTACTTCCATCTTCATTGTCAAAGTGAGACTGATCACAAAGATGGGGAAGTGTGTTTTTAAGAATTCTGTTCTTCTGGGCTTTGATGCTGTATCACTGGGTCTAGAGGTCAAGATACTTGATATAAAGATACCAAGTTCCTTGGAAACACTGTGAACTGATTATCCGGTAATGTAGCATAACATCCCAGAAGAATTGAATCCTCAACCACACAACTGTAAAAACCTCAAAACTCAAGTAGCAAGTTATTATTAAATACTGTACTGATACCTGCATACAAGACTGCATGGTGTCAAAACCATGAAGTCCCTAATCTAAACTTCATTTTTCATGCATTTTAACATCCATGCTTTCTGTTTCGTGGTATTCAAGACATTAGGTGACTTGCCTGACATCTGTAGGAACCCCTGACCACTGAACACTCTTGCTTCTAAATCTCTCTTATGACGTCCATTTCCTCGATGAAGACTGTAAGGTCTGCTTACTGAGAACTCTAGTACCTCCAGTATATGTTTTCCCTGCAGCTCTATTATATCCACTGTGTTTGAGAATGGTTGGGCTGTTATGAGATCTGCAAATGTGATGTCTGTAACAAGGGCAGAGAGTACATTGCGATATCCTAGTTAGAAAGCATGTACAGTACAGTAGTAGCATTCACAGTTTAGAAGGAAAATTTGTCATTTGTGCATAGTTTTATAGCTGTATTACATATTATTCCAAATATTTGAGGTTTACCCTCTTTCTAGAAAGAAAATTAACCTGTGTAGCAGGTACTAATGCCTAGATATTAATTGTGTGTATTTATCTCTGGCTGTGGAACTCTGATTGTGTGAATGAAATGTTCAGACTGTAATATTCATGAAGAAGAAATATACGTATGTTATAAAAATAAAGGTTATTGCACCCATGGTATAGAGCAAACTAAGAAGTGCTACAGTTTTCAGAGTGAATCCAAAGTATCTCTGTTGAGAACTGAGCAGAACATTAAATATACATAAGCACACCCATTGCCCCAACAGCCCCAAGTACCAACAAAGCAGCACTTGCAGAAATATATCATTTTTTGAAACAAGTTTAATCTTTACACATATATTTTTATTAAAAAAAAAAAAAAGTAAAGTTGCCCCTGTCCAAACCATAAAGATACACAAAGGAATAAAAATATTCTAGTAGTTCCACTCATTCTTAACCTGGCACTCAGTGGCGGTCAGCAGACAGCTTCATGCCCCAGCCATTTTACTCCTGGGAAGGAGTGCACGGTACCCACTAAATAGGAGACCAGGTGGACTCCAGAGCCAGTCTACATGTTTTGGAAAAGAGAAAATTTTTCCCTATTCAGGAATTGAACATTAAATAATGCCTAGTCCCTAAGACCAATAACACTAGCCCATCTCATATTTTAATTTTTTATGAAGTTTCATTTCTTATGTCTTCTGGGATGTGATGACGTGTCATCTGGTATACAGGTACCTGCATGCTTACTTCCTAGAGATGGACCAGTTGTGAGAAATACTGCAGAAACCTCTTAGTTTTAAAAAGTCTTTGATTTTACTTGGTGTAATAATAATGGCAGTGATATATTTCCATCAAAATATGCTTATGATGAATGAAAAATAAAACATAATGCAGTACTGGAATATTTTGTTGTAGAAAATTCACTATTTAAAATGTCTCACACCATTTAAAATGGTCCCTGTTACACCATTTAATATAAATGCCCTTTCTAGTGCTGCTAACACTAACATCATTCTAAAATGTCACCATATGTTTTATGGAAATGCTCACACAGGATAGCATAGGAAGATATCACAATACTACAATACTTATTCTATCAATGTACATACTTCCACCTGGTCCTGTTTCACTGATGGAAGCGCGGATTCCTCCTGCATTCATAAATCCAATAGCTGCCCTAGTCCAACTGCCTGGTTGTGACGTTTTCACATACTGCAAAATATCCATCAGTGATTATGGCAAATAGATATAAATGCTTCTGTGCAATGCTCATAATGGCACTAACTTTAATTCAGATACTGCAATTATATGCGACATTTCAGAAGATATTATTGCATGTGAGAGTTAACCTCTGGCATATGTTCCTTTAAATTACAGCTTACTGATTTTGCATTTTAAATGTCTTGTTATAGAGCTATTCAGATTATATGTTGCCTATCATAAATATAAGTTAGGATACATGAAGAGAAAGTATGATATTAAAAATGAACCTATTTGCCTATGTCCAAAGTTTTTAGGCTTCTATTTCGATGCACCTTTAATGTATTATACTTCTCAGATTTCACTACATATTTTAGTTGCTGGAAACACTTATTACAGAAATTTGCCATTATATTTGAGGCATGCTGCTATGCAATTTACAGTAGACTCTGCACAGTACGTTGCTGTATTTTGTCTAGCCATCTCTATGATTGATTTACAAAACTTCTCAAACAATTGCAATGAATCTACACTAAAAATTTAGATAAATATGATGTGGTCTCTGTCATTCCAGCATAACAGTTGTTTCCCACATTATAGAAATAAACTAAATGTATGTAGTTTCCAAGAAACAGATAATTTTAGACATTTGTCATATACTAAAATTATCTCCTTAAGATCTGTATACTCTTTTGCAAAGATGTTGTAATGTGTTTTTTATTTATTAACAAAATAAAGAATAACTGCTTCATAACTTTATGCAGTGTATCATGTGTAATATGATTAGTTTTCTGTAACAGATCTGTGTACAGTGAGGTATGCTACAACGAACGGTGCTATAATGAATGAATCCTACAATGAACGTGGAGGAATACTAACAGCCGATGTAGCATGCACATGCGCATGACATGTTGGGCCTTCTGGCTTTGACTAGAGCATCAGTCATCATCTTTCTTATCGTTTGTAAAGGTTCAGTTATCTGCTTATTTGTACAGTGTATAAAAGTTAAATAAGCTTTATATTATTTTTACACTTATATTTTTGATTTTGTATTGTATTTTCCTGTGTAAAGGGTTTTGTTGGATGGTAACTTTGCTCTAGGCTGTGGGCTTGGAACGGATTACCCCTTAATACATATATTTCAATGTATACTAGAACAAAGAGATGCTATAATGAACGAGGTTCTAGAAACAATTACTTTTGTTTTAGCATATCCCGCTGTATTAACTACATTAATACTGAGGCTAATAATATATTTAAAACTAAAACAAGAAATTTTTTAAAAATACACATACTCCAACATGGTCAACAAATTTCTATATTTGTTTTCATCTGTCGTGAGTGCAATTTGATTTTAATGTATGGTACAAATAATGTAAAACATGCACATGTATTTGACAATGAAGTTAAGTTACCTCATCCACAAAGGCACTGGTAATAAAGTTTCCAATGTTGCACTCCCCCTTGCTGCAAGCACCATTGGAAGCATCAAGCAAAACTTTGGTACTCCCGATTACTACGTTTCCTTCCTTATCAATTATTTCTTTCCATGGCTTCATTGCCTCCACAATATCTTGATCTGAGGAATTCACAAATAGTAATTATAATTGCTATTCCTCTTGCAATTGTTTTAATTCTGAAACTCCAGTGGTACAGACAAGGATCAGAACACAAATAGAGAGTCATTGGAATTTTTCTCTTCTCTGCAGAATGGTTCCTGGGCACACACAGCCGCCCATCCAGTTTCAATCATGATGGACATTTTCTGGATGATTTTTTTTCCCCATTAGTGTTCCTTACAAGGGATGTCAACAAGACACATCAGTATGGTCCAATATACTATGTTATGTGACGAACAGGTACTGGCAAAGTGGCTGGACCATAATGCTGCTTATTTGATTCCAGCTAGTGCTACATAATTTTTCAAAATTTTCAAATCTGGGGTCAGCTGGTTTCAATTGTTAACCTGAAGGCTGGATATCCTGACCCATGCTTTCAATATTTGTCCTCACTCTCCCAAGGTGAACGTTGGGATTGAACAGCTTGTTCCTCCACTGACCTTCATGTTTCATCATTTACATTCATCTTCCAATTTGATGCTACATAACATAAAAACTGACAAAAGATATTACATAAAGTAAGAAACAAATAGCATAGTGCCAGAATTAAGAAAATATACACTTTGTTTCTAACAAGTTTGTGGTGTGATACAAAGTGGAGGCACATGTCAATTTTTCCCTTCATTAATGTATTGTTAAGGTAACAGCGTAGGTTATATTTCTGGATCTCAGAGGCTCCCATGTCTACAGTAGTTTACTGTAATATTTGGGATGGGGGAATGTAGTACAATGTAAAGCTTCTCTTTGTTTTCAATTTGAGACACTGAACCCTGTTGTCACCAACACCTTTCAAGAAAATGAGCCATGGTAGTATAAATATAACAGGCAAAGGCAGTACCAAAGTCAGTTCACATTTAAGTGTGTTTTAAGTTGTGGTTTCATAGGTAAGGTGTACTGGGGCCTGGGGTAGCGTAGTGGTTAAGGCACTGCGCTACTAGTCGGGAGGTGCCCTGAGGTCGACAGCCTCTGAAAGTGAGTACCAGGGATTTCTCCTGGGGTAAAGGCGGCCGGTGCGTTTGGCTGACGACCTACCACCCTTGTGGTGCAGAAATGTCAAGAAAATCCGGGGCCTTAACCTACCTGGAACTCCTTGGACCACCTCGGCCTGTTGTGGGAGACCTTTACTTTTTTTTTATTTTAAGTAAGGTGTACTGATAGTCTTAAATAATAATTAAATTTTAAGAGCCTCATCTTCTGAAAATTAACAACATAGAGTTTGGCGTATAAGTACCAACATTTTAACAGATCATCTATCTTAATTTTCAGGATAGAAGAGTTTATCATCCCTCTCTACCAAACTACACAGTATCACGTCCCAGCCAAGTCAGCTCAAGGTAAGGTACGGTTTCACCCTGTAAAAGGCCACACAGGCCCAGAGTGGAAGTAGAGGTATAGCTCTACTCTTTCATGACCTCAGCACTAGATGGGGGTGGGTGGTCAGCGTCAAGCCCCGGTCGCCTTTACCCCCGGGAAAGACCCGGTACCCATTGTACAGGAGGCTGGGTGGGCCCCAGGGCCGGTCTGGACGGGTGCAGAAAACCTCGCCCCCACCGGGATTCGATCCCCGGACCGTCAAGCCCGTAGAGAGTCGCTATACCGACTACGCTATCCCGGCCCTGTAAGACAATTGAGCATCCATTATTAAATCGTAATGGAACACAGTAAGCCGTGTAATGTAGCAAGATTCAAGAATGAACACTGAAGTAAATCTTAATGTCATGTTATAGCTGAAACTGGTGTGCATCTGTGCTCTATACATTGGACCAATTCAGAGGCGTAGCTTGTGTTAACATAATGGTTCTCTGATGACGGCACCTTGTGAATGCTGCAGCATGTAGGACAGAAAGAGTGCATTGATTAGATAGGGTGAATTTGCAGTAAATATCAAAACACTGCACTCTAATACCAGATAAGAGTGTGGCTATATTCATGATTCGGGAGCCTTTGCACCAGAGGACACATCACTGCATACTGGATTGAAGAAACGGTTACCAAGTAGTTGTGTACTGTTACTTACAAAAGGAATTTCATCACATCTGCTAGGAATTTAAATTGTCCTACTAGTCTACGGAACCCAGTGTAACAGCTGAGCAATGATGGAGATGTATAAAAACAGTTTGAAAATTAATTAAAAAGAGCCTTTGCACTATGCATGAAACGATCCCTAAGAAGGTTGTTTTAATGAGTCAATGGCCAATATTTCAGTTTATTAATGATCATGTTAAGCAATGACATACAGTTCAAACTTCTGATTACATTAAGCACTGGTATAGAGTCTTACCTTCTGGTACAGACGAATTAAGAAGTATTGGTGAACCCTCCCATTCTGTACATTCTCCGTTCTCATCAAACCGGACTGTGATGTCACCCAAATATTTTGAATATGCATAAGCTTGTACAATGAGTACTTTATGTCCTCCGGATTGCTCCACAACCACTGGGTAGTCATCCACTGGTAACTCAATTGAGGGAGGAGTTCCTGCATGATGAAAGAAACATAAATTTTCAGGTACTGAGTATGTGGATGTATGGAATATAAGTAAGTGACTCTCTGTGGTGCAACATCTCCCCTAAAAAGTTTGCATAGATTATTTAAAGCATACATATTATTGTCAAAGATGTACATTGTTCAGTAAAAATTTAAAAATGCACTGATAACATATGCAGTAAATATTTCTTCATCTTTCTTCCCACCACCTGGACTTAACAATGTTCATGCAGAAGAAGCTAGCGTATGTAAAAGCTAAGGGCACACATGAAATAAAAACTGACCCAAAGTGGACATATAATATTTTTACCTTAAAGTGTGTCTCTTTATTACTTGTTTAGAAATTTTCTGCTATCTTGAGACAAAAGTTTCTTTATCATGTTCACAAAATTTTGTCATTAGATTCTATATTGAGACAGTTGAATTCATTTCTTCTCAAATTCCTATTCCACTGTTATCCTCAAATTACTTATCAAACAAAGTATTTTCTATTAAGTTACCTCTAAACATTCTGCAGGTAAGGGTCATAAGGAGAGGATGTATTGCTAGAGAGTGTGGTATATAATAGGAAATTGCATAAAATGTTGAAGGACATGTATCATGTAACTATAATTGACACAAATTGCATGAGAGAAGATTTTACTCGACATGGTCTCCATATGAACTCAGCGGGCAAAGAAAAGCTAGCAGGGACTATAGGTCATGTTATCACAAATTTTTGGCAAGACAGACTTCCACCATCAGTTTAAATTGGAAAGAAGCCTCTACTGCTACGCCCACTAAGGAAGCCACAGTGGAATCAAGTACAGAGAATGCTGAAGTCGAACACAAGACTGCA
>JGI20166J26741_11220003_pt1 | contig 14171 bp, 17 predicted proteins | sample TergutCu122P5_FD_26741 | JGI IMG/M metagenome (IMG submission 26741)
TGACGTCCACCTGTTCGGTGGCCAGACGTTCGTCGAGCGCGACGGCTCCCAATTCGGCCTCGCGGGCGGCGAAGGCGGCGGCGACGCGGCCGCGAGCCTGGCCGATCAGCAGACCGGCCTGCTTGCGGTCGGCCGCCGGCAGGGCTCCGATGCCGCGGTTGGCCAGCGCCAGCGGCGACTTCTCGCCGACATGGGCGACCTTGACGGCAGCCAGTTCGTCGCTGCCGGCGGCGGCCGCTATGGCAGCCAGAGCGGCCTGCTCCGCCGCCGCGACGCCCGCCACTGATGCGGTCTCCTCCATGGGCTTCCTTTCCGGACTCAAGTCTAGGGGGCGCAATTCTGAGCCAGCGCGGTTTCGTACAAGCAGATGGCGGCCGCAGAGGCGACGTTCAGGCTCTCGGCCCGGCCCCACATCGGCACCGTGACCGCTTCGTCCAGCAGGCTCAGGTGGTCGGGCGGCAGGCCCTGCGCCTCATTGCCGACCACCCAGGCGGTCGGCCGTTCCAGCGCCGGCCTAACATCGTCGAGACGACGCCCCGACGTGTCCGCCCCCAGCGTGGTCAGGTCGTGGCGATTGGCCCACGCGACCACGTCGGCCAGATCCAGTCCGGTGACCAGCGGCAAATGGAAGACCGATCCGACACTGGCCCGCACACACTTGGGCGCCCATACCTCGGCGGTGCCGGCAGAGGCCAGCACGGCGGCCGCCCCGAAGGCATCAGCCGTTCGGATCAACGTGCCAACGTTGCCCGGGTCACGCACCTCGTCCAGCACCAGCACCAGACGCGGCGCCACCACGTCGTCCAGCGTCAGCGCGGGCAGGCCGCAGACCGCCACAACGCCCTGCCCGTGCGTGGTGTCGGTGATGGCGGCCCACTCCTCTTCCGAGGCGGCAGCCACAGCCAGTCCCTGACGGTCAGCCGCCTGGGCCAAGACCACGGACTCCGCCGTCGGGTGGGGGCCGGTGATCACCAGCCGCACGTCACCGAAGGCCAGCGCCTCGCGGACGCACTGCGGGCCCTCGGCCAGGAACTGCCGGTTGGCGGCCCGTCCCCTGGCGTGCTGTAGTTGGCGGGACAGGCGCAGTCTGGCCGCCGAAAGCGGCGGCCAAGCCTGACTCACGCCGACCTCATTCAGGCTGCGGCCTCGACCTTGGCAGCCTTGGCGACACCGACCAGCGACGCGAACGCCGGCGCGTCCGACACGGCCAGCTCGGCCAGCATCTTGCGATCGACCTCGACACCGGCCTTCTTCAGGCCGTCGATGAACCGGTTGTACGTCATGCCCTCGGCCCGGCAGGCCGCATTGATGCGCTGGATCCACAGGGCCCGGAAGTCGCCCTTCTTGGCCCGGCGGTCGCGCAACGCGTAGGTGCCGGAATGCAGCAACTGCTCCTTGGCCTTGCGGTACAACCTGGACCGCTGACCGCGGTACCCGGACGCCGCCTCAAGCAGCTCGCGCCGCTTCTTCAAACCATTGACTGCCCGCTTGACACGTGCCATGATGCTTGTCCTTTCTCACTTGCCCAGCAGGCGACGGATCTTCTTGGCGTCCGGGCCCGTCAGCACGCCATCCTGCGTGATGCGGCGAGCCCGCCGCGACGACTTGACTTCCATGTGGTGGCCTTTGCCGGCGCCCTTGTGGACGAGCTTGCCAGATCCCGTTACCTTGAACCGCTTCTTGGCACCGGAATGCGTCTTCATCTTCGGCATATGTGTCTTCCTCGCTCGTGACACCGGCAGGTGTCTTTCGGCCGGTACCGGTTGGCACCGGATGCGCGCGGTGTCACCACCGCTGCGCCTCGCCCCAACGCGAACCTCAGAACTCGACGTCCGGGTCCATGTTGTCGGCTGGTCCTCGTTTCCTCTTGCGCGCCGCCTCGGCTTCCGCCTGCGCCGCCTTCCGCATCTCGGCCTCGAACGACCTGTCGGCCTCCGCCGCCGCCACCCGCTGCGCCATCTTCGCCTCTCGCTCGACGGCCTGGTCGGCCCGGGCCTCAGACTTCTTGCGCGTCGGGGTCAGCACCATGTGCATGTTGCGCCCCTCCTGACGGGGAGCCTGCTCGATCACCCCATCTGCCTCGACGTCGTCCGCCAGTCGCTTCAGCAGGTTGAAACCGAGTTCGGGTCGCGACTGCTCGCGGCCGCGGAACATGATCGTGATCTTCACCTTGTCGCCGCCCCGCAGGAAACGGACGATGTGACCAACCTTGGTGCCGTAGTCGTGATCGTCGATCTTCGGCCGCAGCTTCATTTCCTTGATCACCGTGTTCGACTGATTGCGCCGCGACTCCCGAGCCTTCTGGGCGGCCTCGTACTTGAACTTGCCGTAGTCCATCAGCTTCGTGACGGGCGGGCGGGCCTCGCCGGACACCTCGACCAGATCCAGGTCGTGGTCACGGGCCATCTGAAGGGCCTGCGCGATGGGCACGATGCCGATCTGCTCGCCGCCCGGGCCCACGAGACGAACCTCCGAGACGCGAATCCGCTCGTTGATGCGGGGTTCCGTACTGATATGTGCCTCCATCTGCTACCGGTCGGCGCTCTGCCGGCCGACGACCGGGCCAATACAAACGAAAAGGCCTCCGCGTGCGCGAAGGCCGTCCTCATCGTGTGTGCCACGATGAACTCATCGACCCGGCCACTGTTGCGACCCAGGTGGAGGTCTGCCCTCACTTCGCGAATCGGACCTCGGCCCGATCATCGAGGAAATCTTAGCCGACGCCAGGCCGTTCTTCCAACCGGCACCCCCTGCACCGCCGCTATGCTTGACGTCATGTTCTCACTGTCGGTGCACACGGCTGCCATCATCTTGACCATCGTCCTGGCGGTGCTCGGCCTGGCCTATCTGTTGCTCGGCTGGCTGCGCAAGCGCAGCGGCCGCGTCCTGCTTCGCGGCCTGGGTCTCATATTGATACCCGTCGGGCTGCTCGCAATGGGGCTCATGGACATGGTCGTCAACGGCATCAACGCCGTGATCGCCTGGGCCAACGCCCACTACATGACCACCTGGATCATGGCCGGGCTTATCGTCGCGGGCCTGGGACTCGTGTTGTTCGTCATCGGCAGCTTCATCCCGCACGTCACGGGTGACGAGGCGAACGCCCGGCGCCAGGCCATGCGCGACCGCAAGCTGGCATCCCTGCAGAGCGGCACCCCGGCCCCCGCGAAACCGGCCGCGACCGCCACCGCCAGCGTTTCGGCCGCCCCGTCGGCCGCCACACCCGCCACGGGCGACGACCCAGAGATCGACGACATCCTCAAGCGGCACGGCATCGAGTGACTCAGCCGTCAAGCAGTTGATCGCGCAGGCGCGACACGTCGCCCGCTGTCAGGCCGAGGCCGTCGCGCACGAAACCGTCCCAGCCACCCCACACGCGATCGACCTCGTCCCAGGCGGACTGCAACCGGTCGGGCGACACGCCGGTCATCACGCGCAGCAAGGCTTCGATACGCGGCGACATGGTGCTGGCCTTGTCCAGCACGCTTGCCACCTCGGGCTGCGGGTTGTCCGCCGAGGCCATGTAGTCGGCCATGATGTCGTCCAGCGCGACGCCGAGCAGCCGCAGGACGATCGCGCAGGCCACCCCGGTGCGATCCTTGCCCGCCGAGCAGTGGATGTAGACCGGCCGGTCCGGGTGGTCGAGCAGATCCTGCACCAAGGCGCTGAAAGCGCCCGGGCACCGGATCATTTCGGTGTACACGCCGTACTGGAAGGCCTCGGCCTGCTCCAGCGCCTGCTCGGACCGGCTGACGGCGTCGATGTAGACGTCCCAATCGAGCGCCTCCTGATCCAAGGCGTCCATGCTGGGCACGGCCGGCAGGTGCCGCAACGACGCGCCCTCCGGGCAGCGGTCCGGCCGGCCCCTGGTTTCGGCGTGGCTGCGCAGATCGACGACGAGCCCGATGCCGAGGCGGCTCAGCAGCTCCAGGTCGGCCTCGCCGGTGTTCCACAGCGCCGTGCCGCGGTACAACATGCCGCGCTTGACGGTCCGGCCGGCGTCGCCCGGCGGACCGCCGCAGTCGCGGAAGTTCACGATGCCGGGACGGGCCTCACCCGAGGGCTGTCGCGGCGTCACAGGCGGCACGCCGACAGCTCGGTGATCAGGATGGCCCGCGCCCCGACCGCCCACAGGTCGTCCATCAGTTGCTGGGTGTTGCGGCGCGGCACCAGTGCCCGGACCGCCGACCACCCCACCTTGGCCAGCGGCGAGACGGTCGGGCTTTCCAGGCCCGGCGTCAGCTTGGTGGCCGCCGGCAGGTCGGCGTCGGCGATGTCGTAGTCGATCAGCACGTAGTCGCGCGCCACGATCACGCCCGACAGCCGCGCCTTCAGGTGCCGGACGGCCTCGACGACGGCCGCGTCCTCGCGGGCGTCGGGCCGGGCCACGAGAATGGCCTGCGACTCGAGTATCGGCTCGCCGAACAGCTCGAGACCGGCCTTGCGCAGCGTGGTGCCCGTCTCGACGACGTCGGCTATGGCATCGGCGACGCCCAACCGGATCGCCGATTCGACCGCCCCGTCCAGGGTGATCAGACGGGCCTTGACGCCGTGGTCGGCCAGATAGGCGGCCAACAACCCGGGATAGCTGGTGGCCACGCGCTTTCCGTCAAGGCCGGGCAACGTGAAGCCCGCCCCGACGGGGCCGGCGAAGCGGAAGGTCGACGACCCGAATCCCAGCTCCATGACCTCGCGCGCCGGCGCGCCGGCGTCCAGCAGCATGTCCCGGCCCGTGATTCCGAGGTCCAAGGTGCCTTCGCCCACGTACGTGGCGATGTCGCGCGGACGCAGGTAGTAGAACTCGACCGCGTTGTCCGGGTCGACCAAGACCAGGTCCCGAGGATCCGTGCGCTGCCGATAGCCGGCGGCGGACAGCATCACTGCGGCCCCATCGGCCAACGAGCCCTTGTTGGGCACGGCGATCTTCAGCAGGTCATCGGTCATGGCTCTTCCCTCTCGTGGCAAGGCGTCGTTGGTCACAGGTGACGGTACACAGCTTCGAGCGTCAGGCCCTTGGCGATCATCATCGTCTGAACATGGTAGAGCAACTGCGATATCTCCTCGGCACAATCGTCATCCGACTCGTACTCGGCCGCCATCCAGACCTCGGCCGCCTCCTCCACGATCTTCTTGCCGATGGCGTGCACGCCGGCGTCGAGCCGCTCCACAGTGCCCGAGCCGGCCGGACGGTCGGCGGCGATCTGGTTCAGCTGCTCCCAGAGCCCCTCGAAGGTCTTCATGCCCATGCTCACTTGACCGTCAGGTGCAGGACGCCGTAGTCGTAGGCCTTGCGACGATAGACGACGGACGGCAGGCCCGTGTCGGCGTCCACGTACAGGAAGAAGTCGTGCCCGACGAGTTCCATCTCGTCGAGCGCCTGGCTCAGCGTCAACGGCGGCGACGAGAAGCTCTTCTCGCGCACGACCAGCGGCCCGTCGCCGCTGACCTCGACACCCGCCACGTTCCGGCTGCGCGGCTGCGGCGGCAGTGGCTCGGGCGCGGGCACCGGCGTGTCCAGCACGGGCAACGCCGCCAGGTCCTGGCCCCGCAGCCCGCGGCGCGTCTTGCGCCGGTCGGCGGCTCGCCGCAGTTGGGTGCGCAACTTGTCGAGCGCCGCCTCGAAGGCCACCCGCTTGTCCTCCGCCGAACCCGCCGCCCGGACCGCCGGACCCTTGCCCCGCAGCGTGATCTCGGCCGTGGTGATCGCGGCGTTCTTGCCCTCACCGGCGGAGAACTCCACTTCGACGCGCTGCACCTGATCGTTCAGTTTCGTGACCTCATGCTCGAGCCGGTCGTTGACCATCGAACGAATGTCGTCCGCCACTGTGCAGCGACGCCCAGAAATGACGATTTCCATCATTGCTCCTTCCAAGACACCCACGCTTTCGGCATGACTCCAGGCTACAGCCGCAACCGGCGCCGACCAATGGCAGACCACATCCACTTGGGCGTGTTGATCAAGTGCTGTGCCGAGCGAGGACGTGCCATGGCTGGGGAGATGCAAGCCCATCGTCTTGGGGTAAGAGTGGTGCTCTGCCCCAAGATGTGGGCGACGCAGATCGTCAGCCAGGGCGCGCCGCAGCCGGTGCATGACTTGATCAACACGCCCTAGGGTCGGTCGCGCGGCGTGTCGGCGATGACCGCGACGCCCACCACCGTGTGCCCGGCGCTGCGCAACGCGCGGACCGCCTCGGCCGCCGTGGCGCCCGTCGTGACGACGTCGTCGACGACGACGGTCAACTCACTGCCGGCGCGGGCCCGCATCGAGTGAGCCTGGTTGGCGCGGCGGCGGCTGGCCGCCTGCCCGACCTGGTCGCCCACCTCTGTGACGCGCCGGAGCAGCGGCGACCATCGCAACTCGAGGCGCCGGGACACCCAGCCGGCCAGCGTCGCGGTGTGGTCGAACCCGCGCTGGCGCACCGCCGCCGGGGACGACGGCACCGGGACGAGGACGAGCCGTCTTTGCCGCACCGGGTCCAGTCCCGCCGCACGCACCAGACCGACGACGGCGCCCGCCAGGGCGAGCCCCAGGACGCCCGTCAGCTGCCAGGCCTGGCGATCCTTGTAGGCGATGACGAACCCGGACGCCTGATCGTAGGTCAGCGCCGCCACCAGCAACGTGTCGAGGCCGGCTCGATTCGTCTGCGCCGGGTGCGGCAGCAAGGCCCGCCGGCACGCCTGACACGGGCTGCGCCCGGCCGCGCCACAGCCATGGCAGTGCCCGCCAAGGTACAGATCGATCGCCGCGTCGAGAAGTTCCATGACCGAATCATCGCGATCGCCCGGCACCGTGGCACCGAGAACCTCCGGCCTGTGGACAACCGCCGGCGCTAGCCGGGCAGGGCCACGGTGCTGAAGCCCGTGGCCACCACCGTCCACCGCGTGGTGTCCTCGTAGCGCAGCACCACTCCCGCGCTGGTCACCGCCATGGCCGTCACCCCTGGCTCTTGTGGCAGCAGGGCCAGGGCGACGGGGGGATCGCCGCTCAGCGGACCCATCGACTGCACCGAGGCCGCATCCACATCCATGCGGTACGCACTGACGCTGGCGTCCGCGCTGGCCGTCGCCAGGATCGCCAGCTGGGTGGCCGACGTCCAGCCGACGTCCAGGCACGTCGCCAGCGTGCCCCGTCCGGTATTCACCAGCAGCGGGCGCCAGCCGTCGACCATCAACGGCGCCACCGACCGGATGCGCAGGAACCCCACTTGGTCCCGCCCGCCGACGTTGGCCACCAGAACCACGCGGGTGCGATCGGGCGACACCCGGAAAGCCGTCACGGTGGCGCCGGCCAAGTCGTCCAGCGACGTGTGCTGCACGTAGCCGGCGGGGTTCACGAGCCAGATCTGCGGCGGATCGGCCTCGGTGGAGCCCGACGACACCACCCAGGTGCCCTCACTGTTGATCTGCGGTCTCGTGAGGCCGGCCGCATGGAACACCAGGTGGGCCGGCTTGCCATTGATGGCCGAACCGAGCCAAAGGCTGGTTTCGGAGGTCAGGGCGAGGCTGGCGCCGTCCGAGCCAAGGGCGATGTGGACCGGCGTGTCGCCCCACCCGGTGGTGCCCAACGGACCGGCGATCGGCTGCGGCCGGGATGCCGGGATGGCCGGCAGGCGGGCGACCACGCCATCCACCAGGCCGATCGCTTCCTGCGACGCCGGTTGCTCGACGGGCATGTAGCCGGACACGGCATCGAGCCGCACCACGCCGTCCGGGCTTTGCCCACGCACGGACAGCGGCGCACCGTCCACGTCGATGCGCAGACCCGTCACGGCCGAGAACGCCCGCAGCGTCCACAACAGTTGAGCCGCCGCCTGCACCTTCTGGTCCTCGCTGAGGCCGAGCGCAGGCTGAGTCAATGACACCTGCGCCACGCCGTAGTTGACCGGCACCGACGACACGGCCAGCTTGGCTTGCGGCGGCAGCGCGGTCACCGCGGCCGGGCTGAGCCACGCCGAAGGGCCCTTGAGCAGTCCCTCGACGGCCGTCGTCGGACTGGCGTCCGCCCAGTTCATGTACAGGTTCTCGGCCACCAGGCGGTCGAGCAGCGGGTCGAAGAAGTACACCGGAACCGCGCGGTAGGCCTGCTCGAACCGGTACTGCGAGATCAGCACGCCCGGCCCCGGGTCGCCGATGCGCCACTGACCGTTGACCTTGGTCATGGCGAAGCTGTGCGAGAACTCGGGTTCGGACTGGGCCGTGTAGCGACCGTCGGCATCGAGGCTACCGACGACGGGATCCTTCAACACGACCGATTCGTCGGTGATGATCGGCGCCGGACCCGCTGAGTCGTAGATCGTCACCGCTTGGGTGGGGTCCCAGACCTGCGCCGCCTGCGGCGTCAAGTATTGGCGCGCCACGGCGAACCGGTTGGCGCTGCCCGAAGACACCGCGGCCAGGAAACCGGCCAGGATCTGGTCAGGGGTGCCGTCGATCACCGGCGCCACGGGCTCGACGTCCACCTGCGGCACCCCGTCGCCGGCGGCCGGTTGGCTGACCTGCTGCACGGGACCGCTGGTCGGGATGAGCGCGCAACCGCTCATCGCCACGGCGACGATACCCACCAGGGCAGCCCGGACGGCATGGTCGAACCTAGACACGGACATCCTCCTCCGCCGGCTCGGGCAGACTGGAATCCGCCGCGTCGTCCTCGCCCGACGCCTCAATGTCCGGCGGCCGCAGCGGCAGGGGCGACTGCGTGACGACCTCACCCGACGCGCGCGGCAGCGTCAAACGGAACGCCGCCCCTTCGCCCGGCCTCCCCCACGCCTGCAGCCAGCCGTTGTGCAGGCGGGCGTCCTCCAGGGCGATGGCCAACCCTAGGCCCGTGCCGCCAAGATTGCGCTGCCGCGACGCGTCGGCGCGCCAGAACCGGTGGAACACCAGCTGCGACTGTTCGGGCAGGAATCCGACGCCGTGATCGCGCACCGTTACGGCAACCGCGTGCTCGTCCCCGGCCACCGTCACGTCGATGGGACGGCCGTCGCCGTGCTCGATGGCGTTGAAGAGCAGGTTGCGCAGTATGCGGCGGACGCGCCGGGGATCGGCCTCGACCATCAGGTCGGCCCCGAGGTTCAGGTTCACCGTCAGCCCGGCCCGCCGCGCCAGGGCCTCGACGTCCGACACCTCGTCGCGCACGAGCGCGGCCAGGTCGACGTCGTCGGGGCTCAACGTCGCCGCCCCGGCGTCGAACCGCGATATTTCGAGCAGGTCCGTGAGCAGCGACTCGAAGCGGTCGACCTCGGCATGCATGAGTTCCACCGTGCGAGTCAGCGTCGGCGTGACGTCCTCCCTCATGTCGTACAAGAGGTCGGACGCCATTCGCACCGTGGTCAGCGGCGTGCGCAGCTCGTGCGAGACGTCGGAGACGAAGCGGCGCTGCAGGCGGGATAGCTCTTCGAGCTGCGTGATCTGCTCGCGCAACGTGCTCGCCATGTCGTTCATCGACACCGCCAGGCTGGCCAGGTCGTCCGTGCCGACGACTGGCAGGCGCTGCTCGAGATCGCCGGCGGCGATGCGACGGGCCACCTCCGAAGCCTGCCGCACGGGCTTGCCGACCTGACGCGCCACCAGATAGGCGATGCCGGCCAGGGCCACCGCCAGCACGGCCATCGTCGACCAGACGGCCCCCCGCAGGACCGACAGTGTGCCGGCCTCCTGCGTGAGTGGGAAGATGAAGTAGACGGGGTAATAGTCGCCCGACGGCACGCGCAAGTTGCCCGCGATCGCAAAACCGGGCACCGACGCCCGGCCGTCCGAGTAGGACGCCAGCGTGGGCGTCACCCAGAGGCTGGACGTGCTCTTCGACTTGGCCACCGCTTCATGCAGCGACGTGGGCACGCTGGAGGCCTCGACGCCGGTCGTGATGAACCCGGACACCGGCGTCTCGATGATGATCTGGTATTGGGCCGATGAGGCTGTGGCCTGAGCCACGAGCTGACTCAGGCGCTCGTTCAGGGCGGCCAGCGAGAGGTCGGTGTCGGTCAAGGATTGCTGCATGCGGCCAAGGGCCGCCGACGCCTCGGACTCGGCGCTCGCCTGCTTGCCCTGGAGGATGCCGTGGGACGCCTGGACGAGGATCATCCAGGCTCCGATCGCAAGGATCACCAGGGACGCCCCAAGCGTCGTCGTGATGACCCTCAAGGGCAGTGACGAACCCCAAAGGCGCCTGGGCCAGGCTGGTCGGTGCTCAGTTGCCGCCATCGTCCTCCACGCGGTAGCCCACACCCCGGACCGTGATCACGATCTCGGGACGCTCCGGGTCTTTCTCGATCTTCGAGCGCAGGCGCTGGACGTGCACGTTGATCAGCTTCGTGTCCCCCGAGTGGTGGTAACCCCAGACCTCCTCCATGAGCTTCTGGCGCGTCATCACCTGACGCGGCCGCCTGGCCAGCGCCATCAACAGGTCGAACTCGAGCGGTGTCAGCGACACCTCGTGGCCGTCGCGCGTCACTTCATGGGTGGCGGGATTGATGGTGATGTCCTTGACGGTGATCTCGCCGGCCGGGGCCTCGGCCTCGATGCGCCGCAAACGGGTGCGCAGACGGGCGACGAGCTCTTGCACCTTGAACGGCTTCGGAACGTAGTCGTCCGCGCCCGCCTCCAGGCCGCGCACGACGTCCGGCGTCTCGCCCCGGGCGGTCAGCATCACGATCGGCACGCCGGATTCGGCCCGGATCGACCGGCACACGTCGACACCGTCGCCACCGGGAAGCATGATGTCGAGCAGCACGACGTCTGGGCGGTGACGCCGGAAGGCCTCGACGGCGCGGTCGCCCCGGCCGCACCAGAACGTCTCAAAACCCTCCTGGCGCAGCACGATCTGCAGCATTTCGGCCAGCGCGACGTCGTCGTCGACCACCAACACGACCGGATGACTGGACGCAACTGTCATGGTTACCTCCTGTGTCCACAGTGTAACCCAGCGCGATCATTTGTGGAGATGGCGGGAATTGAACCCGCGTCCTCAAGAGGCGTTCCAGGTCTTCTCCGGGCGCAGCCGGCTTGGCGTTCTACTTGGCCTTGGCGCTCTTACCGGCGAGTCGCCAACAGGCCCAGCCTGAGAAAAGTCCCGCGCCGCCCCTCAGACGAGGGCGTCGCAGCAAGCCTTCTTGATTAGGCCGCTAACTCAACGGAAGGCACGTTGAGGGCGACCCTTCGGGTAGCTGATCAGGCAGCCAGAGCGAAGTCGGCGCGATTTGCATCGGCACTTGTTGGTTTCCAGGCATCGTTTACGAGATAAGCCCAGATCCTCGGCCCGCTTCTCCTGGGACTACCGTCCCAAGTCGAAACCAGTCATCCCCATGTGTAGTTGTCAAGACGCAATTCTACCGCGCGGCGGTGCCTGAGTCCAGACCCGCCTTGGCCAGCGCGTGACAGCGGAAGAGCTCTTCGGTGGCCAGCGACATCTTCGTGACGGCGACGTCGTGGTCCATGGGGTAGAGGTAGAAGCTGTCGTCCATGGTCGACAGGTCGACGCAGTCACCGCGTCCCTTGTAGTTGTACTCGATGTGGCAGGCCGGCTGGCCGCCCACCGGCCAGTGCAACGCGAACGGTTCGCCCTTGTATTCCCCGGTCAGCGCGAACCCGTCCCCGTCGTGAACCAACCGCCCGGGCTTGTCGAAAGGCACGAAGCCCTTGGTGTTTGGCAATGATTCGATCCGGACCGGCGTCTGGGTGTGGTAGGTGCCGGCCTCGACTTCGCGGCGCACGTTGGCGCGTTCCCACTCGTACCAATCGGGGATGTGGTCGAATTCAGTGTCGCCGCTTTCGGCGCGCAGGTCGCCCAGTTCGCCCATCCGCCAGGCCTTGCCACACGCCTGGCAGATCAGCCGGTCGCCCTCGGAGACCATCTCGTACTCCTCGAGGCACGCGGGGCATTGGTACAAGACCTTGTGCAGGCCTTCGGCCCGCTTCTCGTCGCAGATCCGCACGCCGTTCGCCTTCTGCCAGGCGAAATCGTCGTACGTGAACGCCTCGGCCAGTCGAGCGTTGATCTCGTCCGCCGAAAGTGTCCGGACCTCGTCCGCCGTCACTAGCAACTTGGCCTCGGCCTTGACGGGGCGGACGCGGTGACTGCGGCCGTGCCAGAACGGGGCATCGACATGGTGGCCGTGCATGATCAACGTGACGACGGGCAGGTCCATCGACTGCACCATCTTGCCCAGCGACCGCGGCAGTTCCGATCCGGTACCGCACAGCGAATACCTGGCCTCCGGATACATGACGATCACGTCGCCGAACCTGCGCGCCTCCAGCATGTTGCGGACCATGGCCCCGTTGTGGACGAACTTGCGCGTGCCGATTCCGCCCACGCGGCGCAGCAGGCCCTCGATGCCGATGAACCCGTCGATGGCCACCACGTAGTTGGCCCGGTGCGGGAAGATCGCCTTCGTCGTGACGATCATGTCCATGAACGAATTGTGGTTACACAAGAGAAAATACGGAGGCTTGAGGTCTCGGGGCAGGCCGCTGAAGTCAATCCTCGAGCGGTGGATGAGCGCCCGCGGGAAGGCCGCCGCCCAGATCACGGGCTTCAACGCGAGCCACTGGCGCGTGGGTGGCCGAACCATGTCGAAGCGGGCGAAATCGCCGATCATGACCTCTCCGTTCTGCCCACAGGGCAACTGCGCCAGCGTACCAGGTCAAAATGTGTGCAGGCGGCTTGCCAAGGGTTCGCCCGGTGGATCACCGGGCCGATGGTAGTCAGCTGAACCGTTGGCCCTTCCACATCAACCAGCCGGCCACGTGGGTGCCGCCGGGGTCGTGGTGCGTCCAGTGGATCGTGCCGCCCTCGGCCGAGTACACGTACTCCCCGTAGAACCCGACGGTGTCGCCCACGCTCAGGCCGTCCAATCGCGGGGCGACGTCGATGTTGTGCGTGATCAGCAGCGTCTGGCCGGACCCGAGCTTGAGAATGAAGCGCTGATGACGTCCGCCGCTGGTGTCGTCCGCCAGCAGTCTCGTCACGGTGCCTTGCCCCTGCACCTGGACGTCCGACGCCTGCGACGCGAACAACTGCTGCAACTGGGCGTCCGTGTTCACGGAGGTGGCGGACGCCGGCGTGGCTTGAGGCTGCGAGCCACCCCCGCTCGCCAAGAGAAAAGCCAAACCGAGGAACAGCATCACCACGACAATGATCGTCACGACGCGTATCGGCCGCCGACGCCCACTCATGGACGCGACTCTATAGGATGGGTGCGCATCGGGCCATTCGATGCACCCCAGGAGGCGGCAATGGAACAGCGCAGGCTCGGCCGGATCGGCCATCAGACCAGCGTTCTCGTCTATGGAGCGGCGGCACTGTGGGATCTGCCCCAAGACGTGGCCGACGCCTCGCTCGAACAGGCGCTGGCGGCTGGCATCAATCATTTCGACACGGCGGCGTCGTACGGGAAGTCCGAGCTGTTGATGGGCCCGTTCGTCGAGAAACACCGCCAGCAGATCTTTCTCACGAGCAAGTCGACCGACCGGACGGCGGAAGGGGCCTGGGCGGACCTCAGCCGGTCGCTGGACTTGCTGCACACCGACCACATCGATCTGTGGCAGGCGCACGCCGTATGCAGCATGGACGATCTCGAGCAGGTGTTCGCGCCCGGAGGTTCGATCGAGGCTTTCACCCGCGCCAAGGCCGAGGGCATCGTCAGCTGGGTGGGTATCACCGGCCACACCGAGATGGCGCCCGTCGTCCATGCCGAGGGCCTGCGCCGGTACGACTTCGACTCGGTCCTGACTCCCCTGAACTATCACCTGTACGCGGCCGACGCCGAGTTCCGGGCCAACTTCGACAAGCTCTATCGGATGATCAAGGAGCGCGATCTGGCGCTGCGGACGATCAAGGCGATCGCGCACAAGCCCTGGGACGACGAGCAGAAACTCAACACGTGGTACGAGCCGTTCACCGACGCCGATGACATCAAGGCCGCGATCTCGTGGGTGCTGGGCAGCTTCCCGCTGGTCGCCGGGCTGGCCACCGCCGGTGAGACGACGCTGCTGGGCAAGGCCATCGCCGCCGAGGCCAACCGCATGGACGTCGCCGACGCCGCCGCTCACCTGGCGAAGGTCGCGGATTACCAGACGATCTTCGTGGACTGACCGGGCCGGCACATCGGCCGACGCCAAACCTGGGTCGGATGCGAGAAGCTCCCCCCACTGGACTCGAACCAGTAACCCTC
>JGI20166J26741_11221114_pt1 | contig 14165 bp, 10 predicted proteins | sample TergutCu122P5_FD_26741 | JGI IMG/M metagenome (IMG submission 26741)
ATTTGTCGTCCCGGCCAGATTGCCCATCGATATCGTAAAGATGCCGGTGGCCGGATCTGACGCGTCATACGGTTTCAGGTCGTAATCCATGCTCATCCCGCCGCCGCCGACTTTGCCGTACGAATATTGTGCATTGACGAACAGCTCGTAATCCCGGATCGAAAAATTATGCTGGACGTTCAGGTTGACCTCGTTGATCAGCATATCGCTCCACTTCAAGATGCTGTTCACGCCGGTTTTGAATTCGAAATTGGCGAATTTGCGCCCGTAATCCGCGGATATGATCCAATCCGGTATTGTCGGCATGCCGATGCCGGCCGCGGTCGGGCCGGTCGCTGAATATTGTTGGTTGGTGGGCAAATATTGGGGTTGCACCGCCGGAACCTGATACGTATAGGTACGCCGGCCCACGATGGTTTTTCCGTCGAATGTCGGGGTGACCTGGGCCGGTTTATAGCCGGCCGCGTAATATTGGGGCGTTCCCTCGGGGACGATGGCGCCGGTCGTATTCTGGCCGTTCGCCGACCCGCCGGTGGCGGCAAAGACGGCCACAGGCATAAAAATACCTATAAAGATAAGCGAGTATGCTTTCATTCTATTGTTTATTCAATAACTATACCATAAAAAGGGAAAAGGGAAAAGGGAAAAGGGACGGGTGAGCGTTTTTCCTGCCCCACGGCGCAGAGCGCCGAGGGGGCGGGATAGAGTTGCTTGCGGATGCAATGAGCTAGCAACTCTTGGGTGGGGGATGACCTGCCCCTTGATGGGGCGGGATAGACTCGGCTTGCGAGCGTATGCGAGCTAGCGAGTCTTGGGTGGGGTGAATTTTAGATACCAGATACTAGATATTAGATATTTCCCCCACTCAAGAACTTGTAACGCACTATCGCGCTAACAAGTTCTATCCCACCCCCGTTCCGGGGGCAGGAAACAGCCCCCATTTTTCCCTTGCAAACAACCCAAATATCGGTAAAATGACAAGGTTATAATACAAGGAGTATTTAAAATGGCAGTTCCAAAAAGCAAAACATCCAAATCGCGCACCGCCCAGCGTCGCGCCCATGACGCTTTGCCCGTGATGGCGGCGACAACGTGCAAAAAATGCGGCGAAAAAAAGCGTCCGCATCACGTTTGTCCGTCTTGCGGGGCGTATGACGGGAAACAAGTGGTCGCAAAATAGGAAACGAAAAACGAGAAACGAAAGACGAAAAACGAATAGTTTACGTCTTTCGTCTTTCGTTTTTCGTCTTTCGATATCATGCCAAACCTCGCAAAAAAGATTATTGCTGTTGACGCCATGGGCGGCGATAACGCGCCAAAAGCCGTGTTGGGCGGGCTGAACCAATTCTTGTTCCAAAACGGCGAAGATTCCGTGCGTTTCCGCGTTTTCGGGGCGGCCGGCTTGATCAAGCGCATGATGGCCAAATATCCGCGCGTCGCGCGCAATTGCGACGTCATCGATGCCCCCGATAAAATCAAATCCACCGACAAATTGCGCGATGTTGTAAAAAGCTCGCAAAACACCTCCATGTACATGGCGATCAAAGACGTGCGCGAGGGGAATTCCTGTGCCGTCGTTTCCGCCGGAAATACGGGGATTTTAATGGCGTTGTCGAAATTGGCGTTGAAAACCGTCGACGGCATTTCGCGTCCCGCGATCACGACGATGTTGCCATCCGGCGGCGGGGATCAGCGGGTCGTGATTCTGGATCTGGGCGCGAACATCCAATGCGACGAAGAGAATTTGTTCGATTTCGCGCTGATGGGGTCGGTTTATGCGGACGCGATCGGGAAAATGCCGCGGCCGACGCTGGGCGTTTTGAACATCGGCGAAGAAGAGCAAAAGGGTCAGGATTACCTGCAAAACCTGAACAAACTGTTGAACGCGCATCGGGACGAATTGCCGTTCAATTATATCGGATTTGTCGAGGGGACGGATATCGGCGCCGGCAAAGTCCAGGTGGTGGTGACGGACGGTTTCACCGGAAACATCGTTTTGAAAACCGTCGAAGGCACGGCGAAACTGGTCAAACGCGTGGTGGTCGATACGTTTAAAAAATCCATCGTCGCGATCGCGCTGGCATTTTTATTGACGCATGTGTTCAAACGGTTAAAGGCGAAATTGGATCCGCGGTCGTATGCCGGCGCGATCTTTATCGGGCTGAACGGGTTTGTCGTCAAAACGCATGGGTCGTCCGATGCGCTGGCCTTTTCCAACGCCATCAAATACGCGGCCGATCTGGCGACGGCCGATTTCAACGGGAAAATAAAAACCGGAATCGACGCGCTGGCAAAAGTTAAAAAAGAACTAAAAACTAACAACTAATAACTAATAACCGCAACAAAGTTTTTAGTTTTTGGTTTTTAGTTATTAGTTAAAACGGAGTTTTACAATGGCTATAAAAGTTCGCGATTACGAAGTCCGCATGACACGGACCAAGGAAGAGCGCAAACAGGTCCGCCAACTGCGCTATCGCTGTTTTGTCGAGGAAGAGGGCGCGTCCGCCACCGACGAACAGAAAAACCTGCGCGAAGAATACGATGCGTACGACCGGTTCGCGGATTATGTCGGCGTGTTCCATGACGGCCGGGTGGTCGGCAGCTATCGCATCATCGACCGCGATGCGGCGGAAAAGATGGACGGATTTTACACCGAAACGGAATTCGACATTAAAAAAATAAAGCGGGTGAACGGCAACATCGCGGAAATGTCGCGCGCCTGCGTCGCGCCGGAATACCGGGAAAACGGCCTGGTCATGCGGATGCTGTGGATGGGGCTGGGCGATTATATTTTGAAAAACAAAATCGTGGTGCTGTTCGGCATCGCGTCGTGGGTCGGGATAAAGCCGGCCGAATCGGCCCAGGCGATTTCGTACCTGTATTACCATCACCTGGCGCCGCTGTCCTTGCGCGCGACGGTCGAAACGGATAATTTTGCCGTTGGGGTGAATCCGAAATTGTCGAAAATGAATATTTTGCCGCGCGTGTTCGTGGACGAAGAGGCGGCGAAAAAACAGATGACCCCATTGACCAAGGGGTACCTGCGCCTGGGCGCGAAATTCGGCAAAGGCGTGTTCGTCGATCCCGCGTTCAACAGTTACGAAGTGTTCGTGATCCTGCAGACGAAAAACGCGTCCAAGGTGTATCAGAAACATTTTGTCGGCAGCGAGAACGCGTTCGAACATCTGGACGTCAAACCCGGCGCGTGGAAAACTTTTGGAAAAATGCTATTATCGCCCGTTGCCGGTTTGGCCGCGATCGCGGAATTCTTTTTGAAACCGGACGAGGCCGAAGAGGCGAAACGGATCGACGACGAAAAGGAAAGTAATGAATTGACTACCCCGGAAACCTAAGCCGACAAGTCGGCAAGGTTTCCGGCCCTTCTAAGAAGGGCAATTTAGATCAGTCAAGTGAGGGGCAAATTACCCTTCTCAGAAGGGTCGGAATTTCTAAACGAGCAAAGCGAGTTTAGAAATTCCGGGGTAGTCAATTATAGAAATAAAAATGAAAAAATTATTTCATAACATCTTCTCTCTCATAAACGCATCCGTCCGGTTCGTCCTGTTCTGGCTGTGGTCGATTCTGAACGCGATGTTCGCGACGGTCTTTACGCATGGCGGCGAATTCGGGGCGAAACACATGCGCGTCTTTATGCGCGTCGCGATGCGTCTGGTCGGATTGCGCATCGCCGTGCACGGGGAATTACCGGCGTCGCGTCCCATCATGATCGTGTCGAACCATATTTCCATCTTTGAATTCGCGTCGTATCCCGTCGCCTTCGGGGGTAGCTTTTTTAGCAAGGGCGAAATGAAATCATGGCCCTTTGTTGGATACATGACCCAAAAATTCAGTGCGATTTTCGTCGACCGCCGGCCCAGTCATGTGGTGGCCGCGATCGAAAACGTCCGCAAAGAAATGTCCCGCGCGACATGGCCCATGGTGTTATTCCCCGAAGGCACGACGACCAACGGCGCGTATGTGAAAGATTTCAAAAGTTCACTGTTTAATTTTTTGGAAATGCCGAACGGCGGATTGAACGCCAATGTGACGATCCAGCCGGTCGCGATGTTTTACCGGCATCTGGACGGCACGGCGATCAGTGATGTCGAGATGGCGAACGAATACGCGTATTTTGCGAATGATAAAATGACATACGGGCCGTTGTGCAATCGCGAACGGTCGTGGGTCGGGCAATTGTTCCATATCTTTATGCTGGGCGGATTTATCGTCGAAATGTATTTGCTGCCGCCGCCGCCTTTGGCGGAAATACATACCCGAAAAGAATTGGCGACAATTCTGCATAAACAAATCAGCGAAACATATATGAAGTTAAAAGGTAAAAATTATGTCAAAAACAGCAATCACACCAACCCGCGCTGAGAATTTCAGCGAATGGTATCAAAACTTAATCGCCGCCGCGGATTTGGCGGAAAATTCCCCATCGGCGGGCAGCATGACGGTAAAGCCGTACGGCTGGGCCATCTGGGAATTGATGCAAAGCGAACTGGACAAACGGATCAAGGCCGTTGGCGTTCAAAACGTGCAATTCCCAACGCTGATCCCGTTGGAATATTTTAACAAAGAGGCGGAACATGTCGAAGGTTTCGCCAAAGAATCGATGATCGTGACCCACCATCGGTTGAAAATGATCGACGGAAAACTGCAACCGGATCCGGATTCGAAACTGACCGAACCGTATGTCATGCGCCCGACGTCGGAAACGATTATCGGCGAAGCGATGTCGCGCTGGGTCCAATCGTATCGCGATCTGCCGATGAAACTGAATCAGTGGACCAGCGTGTTCCGTTGGGAAATGCGGCCGCGCGTCTTTTTGCGCACGCGCGAATTTTTCTGGCAAGAGGGTCATAATGTTTTCGCGACCGCCAAAGAGGCGCGCGCCGACGCGTTGCGCATGCATGGGGTTTATAACGATTATATGAGCCAGGTGTTGGCGATCGATTCGATCGTCGGCGAAAAAACGCCCGAAGAACGGTTTGCCGGCGCGGATCATACGTATACCCGCGAACAGATTATGCAGGACGGCAAGGCGTTACAGGTCGGCACGTCGCACGATCTGGGCCAACATTTTTCGAAATCGTTCGGCATCAAATTTTTGGGCGACGACGGAAAATTGGAATATGCGTACACGACCAGCTGGGGCACGACCAGCCGCATGCTGGGCAGCGTGATCATGGTTCACGGCGACGACGACGGATTGGTTTTGCCGCCGGTGATCGCGCCGTATCAGGCGGTCGTCATTCCGATCGTCCGGGACGAGAATGCGAAAAAACTGAACAAATACGCGGAAAAAATCGGCAAGAAATTGCAAAAGAAAGGCGTCCGCGTTTTGGTGGATACGACCGACGCGCGCACGGCCGACAAGATCTGGAAATGGATCAAACGCGGCGTGCCGTTAAGAATCGAAGTTGGGATGCGCGAAATGGAATCGGAAACCGCAACCATCACCCGCCGCGATATCGGCAAACCATCGCAGAAAACGATCGCATTGGACGAATTGTTTAAAACCACGCCTGCCATGCTTTCGCAAATCCAATCCGACATGCTGGCCGCCGTGACGTTGCGCAATAAAACGATGATTCATAGCGTCGCGGATCTGGCGGAATTGTCCCATGCGCTGGCCGGCGGCAAAATCGGATTTTTCCGCCTGCCGTATACGGCAACCCTGGCACCGGAATTCGACCGGCTGATGGATGAATATAAAATCCCCCGCCGTTGCCTGGATGACGCCGACCCGTCGTTCGTCTTCGTCGCAAAGTCGTATTAATTTGTAAAATAATTTGGATTACGAAAATGAAAATTGAAAATTTATGCGTTCGGCGTCAGTTTGAAGAAGTCGCCGGCGCAACGACCAAGGGTCATAAAATCGCCGTCAAAGGCGGATACATTCATCAGACTTTTCAGGGCGGGTACACTTATTCGCCGCTGGGTTGGCGTGCGCTGATGAACATTGAAAAAATAATTCGCAGCGAAATGAACGCAATCGAAGGACAAGAAATATTAATGCCGGTGGTATCGGCCGCGGATCTGTGGATTGAAAGCGGTCGGTATAACACCGTCGATGTTTTGGCAAAATTCAAGGGTCGCGGCGGAACGGATTATGTCTTGAATCCGACGCACGAAGAAGTCGTGGTGGATTTCGTGAAAAGCGTTTTGGAAACTTACCGTCAGTTGCCTTTCACTGTCTATCAGATTCAGACAAAGTTCCGCGACGAATTGCGCGCGCGCGCCGGTCTGATTCGCACGCGCGAATTCATCATGAAGGACGCGTACTCTTTCCATACGTCGCAAAAAGATTTGGAAAAATATTACACGCGCGCTTTGGACGCTTACTATAAAATATTCAAACGCTGCGGATTAAAAGACGTCGTGCATGTATTGGCCAGCAGCGGCGACATGGGCGGCAGCGTTGCGCACGAATTCCAGTTGATAAACGAGATCGGCGAAGATACGATCTATCTTTGCGATTGCGGATTCGGCGCGAACAAGGACAGCGCGCCCGAAGATGGCATCTGCCCGAAATGCGGTGCAAAAATGCGGCAAACCCGCGGGATAGAGATCGGAAATATTTTCCAATTGGGAACGAAATATTCCAAATCTATGAATCTGAATTATGCCGCAGCGGACGGCGGCGTCCAGAATCCGATCATGGGATGTTACGGCATCGGCGTCGGCCGGACGTTGGCCGCTGTATTGGAGGAAAGCGCGGATGAAAACGGCCCGATCTGGAATATGGAAACCGCGCCGTTCGCGGTGCATGTGATTGCGTTGTCGGACAAAGAGGGCCACGCGAATACGATCGCAAAAAAAGTATATGCCAAATTGCAACGGTCTGGTATTGAAACGATTCTTGATAATCGCGACGTACGCGCGGGCGAAAAATTCGCGGATGCGGATTTGGTCGCCGCGCCGATACGGTTGATCGTGTCACAGAAAAATCTTGATAACGGCGTGATAGAGGTCAAATACCGCGTCAATAATCGCGATACGTCGCAAATGAAAACATCGTTTCCTTTGGCGGACTCTTTAAAGGAAACAAAGAAAGCGATCAAATCGTTACTATAAAAAAACCGGGAACATCCCGGTTTTCTTTTGTTTAATTTTTGTGATATAATGTTTCTAAATAAAGGGTGGAGTGAGTTCCCCTCCTTTGGAGGGGTGCCGACGAAGTCGGCGGGGTGGTTAGAGATTTCGAGAATAATGACGAATTCTCTAAACCACCCCGTCCGCTCGCGTTGCTCGCGTCCACCCCTCCAAAAGAGGGGAACTAGTATGAAACCGAGCGTATAAGCGTACAATGAGCGGCGTTATTAGCCGCGAATTGATACGCGCGTCGCAAGGTTACATCGTTAAATTTGATATAAAATACAAACAAGTGAGGGAAAGATGAAAATCGGAATTATCGGATTGGGAACGGTGGGTTCCGCGATCGCGACCGCGGTACATGGAACGGGATTGATCCATGAAATGGTTTTGATCGACATCGATCAGGCGCGCGCCTTTGCGGCGGCCGAAGATTTGGGCCATGCCGCGATTTTCGGATTCGATATCAATATCCACAGCGGTCCGTGCCGCGATTTAAAGGGGGCAGAGATCGTGATCATCGCCGCCGGTCAAAATCAAAAGCCCGGTCAGACGCGGACGGATTTGCTGAATAACAACGCCGCGGTCATTCGCGATGTCGTGCCACAGATTATGAAAAACGCGGACGCCAATCGCGTCAAAATCATCATCGTGTCGAACCCGTTGGATGTGTTGGTCATGATGGCGGTCGATTTATCCGGTCTGCCCGCGTCGCGCGTGATCGGAACGGGAACCATGCTGGATTCCGCGCGATTTCGATCTTTGTTGTCCCGCCAATTGTCGGTGTCGCCCGCATCGGTGAATGCGTATGTCGTTGGCGAGCATGGGGACTCGTCGGTTTTGAATTGGTCGGCGGCGACGATCGGAAATATTCCGTTGGCGGATTTTTGCAGGCAAGCGAAAATCACGATGACGGCCGCCACGATGAAAACGACCGAACGCCGCGTGAAAAACGCCGCCTATGAAATTATCAAGGGGCGCGGCGCGACATGGGACGGCATCGGCGCGGCGGTATCCGATTTGATCCGCAGCATTATCAACGATGAAAAAAGAATTCTGACCGTTTCCGGAATCGATACGAAAATATTGCGGCGGCCCGTCGCGTTGTCATTGCCGCGCGTGGTCGGCAATGCCGGCATCGTCCGGACCCTGTTGCCGCGGGCGAATTTCGCGGAACTGCGCGCCCTGACCAACAGTGCGAAAATCATCCGCAAAAATTTCGATGGCATCAAATAATTTGTATTGCCCCGTTTGGAATATTTCCCTAACATGATTTTATCATGCTCACCATCCGCAGTTTGATTTTTAACGGCATTGCCGCGACGCCGATCGAGATTCAGGTTCAGCTGACCGGCGGACTGGCCGACAATAACAAATTCCGCATCATCGGTCTGGTCGACAAAGCGGTCGCCGAATCCGGCGAACGCATCCGCAACGCGATGGCCGCGATGAATTTGTCTTTGCCGCCGCGGGTTTTGACCGTCAACCTGGCGCCTGCGGACGTTGAAAAATCCGGCGCGCATTTCGATTTGCCTATTTTATGCGGAATTTTGGGCGCGATGGGCATTCTGCCGGAATCGGAATTATCGAAATATGTGATCATGGGCGAAATCGGGTTGAATGGCGCCATCCTGAAAACCAATGGTATCTTGCCCGCGTCCGTTTGGGCGAATGAAAATAATCTGGGCATCATCTGTCCCGCCGCGAATGGGGGCGAGGCACGCTGGGCCGGTCATACGAATATTCTGGCACCCAATCACATTCTGGATTTGATCAATCATTTCAAAGGCACGCAGATTTTGCCTGTGCCTTCTTCGCCGGTTGGCTTGCCACACGTAGCCTTGGCGAAGTGTGGCGATCTATCCGAAATTCGGGGTCAATCCGCGGCAAAAAGGGCATTGGAAATCGCGGCGGCGGGGTCGCACGCGATGCTGATGGTCGGGCCGCCCGGATCGGGAAAAACCATGTTGGCGTCGCGCCTGCCGACCATCATGCCCCCGTTAACCGCACGCGAAGTATTGGATGTCAGCATGATTTATTCGATCGCGGGACAGCTTTCGGGCGGGTCGCTGATTTCCGCGCGGCCGTTTCGCGCGGTGCATCATACGGCGTCCGCCGTATCGTTGGCCGGCGGCGGGGTCGAGGCAAAGCCGGGCGAAATTTCGTTGGCGCATAACGGCGTTTTGTTTTTGGACGAATTGCCAGAGTTCCAGCGTCAGACATTGGAAATTTTAAGACAACCGATGGAGCAGGGCCGGATTATGATCAGCCGCGCGAAACGCACCGCGACATATCCCGCGCGGTTTCAATTGATCGCGGCGATGAACCCGTGCCCGTGCGGACACCTGGGCAACGCGGCGTTATCGTGCACCCGCGCGCCGCGATGTGCAGAGGCGTATCAGAATAAAATCAGCGGGCCGTTGTTGGATCGCATCGATCTGCACGTTGATGTCGATGCGGTCAATCCGTGGGAAATGACGGACAATAACGAACCGCGCGAAACGTCCGCCGTTGTCCGCGACCGCGTGGTTGCCGCGCGCGACCGGCAACTGGCGCGATCGATGAAATTGTTCGGCCGCGAAATTCTGAACGCGCATCTGGACGGTCGGGAATTGGATGCGGCCGTTCCACTGGATGATGCCGCGACAAAATTTCTGAACGATGCGGCGGAAAAAATGGGACTGTCCGCGCGCGGCTATCAACGGATTCGCCGCATCGCGCGGACGATTGCGGATTTGCGCGGCGCGGATGCGGTGACATTGTCCGATATCGCCGAAGCTTTGTCGTATCGTCCGATCCGGTCTGGAAAATTTTGATATTTCACTTTTATTCGGTTTTACAATATGATATAATAACGGCAAAGAGAGTCCTTCGCCATGAAGAAACCAATCAATAAATCAATAGCCATTCTATTGGGAATGCTGGTATTTCCGGCGTTTGCGGAAGTTGCGCCGGATTATTATATGACCGACACCCAATATGCGGATGACGGTTCCGTGATTGTCGACGACGGCACGGTTCCGACCGACGCTATCCAAACGCCGGATCAAACTGTACCGCAGCAGACGGTTCCGGCGACCCAACCGGCCGCGCCCGTTGCACCGGCCGTTGTAACGCCGCCGCCGACGCCCGTTCCTCTTTCAGCGGCCCAGGCCGTCGCCGGTCGCGCGGCGGTAACGCGCGGCGCCGCGGTGACCCGCGCCGTTGCGGCGCAACAGAACGGAATGCGTATGGTCGCGCAACGCGGTGTTGCGTCACGTCCCGCCGCCATTGAAACGACGGCGCCATCCGCCGTCAATAATATACCGACAACGCCGGCCGCAAATCGCCGCGTGGCCACCGGTCCGGACGCGATGGCGGCCCGCGCCGCCAGTTCGGTGATCGTTCAGACGGATACGGTGAACAAACCGCTTTATAATCCGACGGGAACCGCCGGAACCAGTGCGACGGGATCATCCATCCGGATGTCGTCATCAACCTATACGCCGTCGAACCTGACCATGAACACATCGTCGTCCTTGCGCACCAGCGCGATGCGCAGCGCCAGCACCGGTGCGACAGCGACGGGCGCGGCCACCGGGCCGACCGCCGATGAAATCGCGCAATTGTCGGATTTTTGCAAGGCGCAATATTATTCATGCATGGACGGATTCTGCGCGGTTCTGGATGATAATCAGGGCCGGTGCTCTTGCTCTTCCGATGTGGCCCAATTCCAAAAGGCCGAGGACGCGTTGAAACAGGCGACGTTCGACCTGAATGACATCGCGTTCAAAATCAAAACGCTTGGCCTTAGCAAGGACGAAGTGACCGCGATGTTCCAACAGACCGACGCGGAAAAAGCCATGGCGGGCGTGACGGATACGTCCCAACTGAAAAGCGATCTGGATCAGATCATGAATATGATCGTCGATATAAAGCCGGCGACCAACGCCACCAGTGCCGATATGGGATTCAGCATCGACTTTTCCGCCCTGACGGCGACAAATTTCGATTTGGGAACCGGATTCGACCTGTCCGCGCTGTTCGGCGGCAATTCGACCACCAGCATATCGGGCCAACGCGGCGCGGAATTATACAAAACGGCGGCCGCCCGGTGCCAGGCGGCGGTTTTGACCGATTGCAAAAATCAGGGAATCGATACGTCCGTCATCACCAACCAATACGATATTGAAATCGATCGCCAGTGCAAGGTTTACGAAAGATCGTTGCAGGATTCGAACGACAAGATGAAGCGCATGATCCAGAACGCGAAAATCTTTTTGCAGGTGGCGCGTTTACAGGTGGCCCAGAACAAGAACAAATACGCGACCATGCCGGATTGCGTCACCGCGTTGGATAAATGCATGCAAAACGACTTTGTCTGCGGAACTAATTATGTGAATTGTTTGGATCCGACGGGCAGCTATCTTGCCAACGGCAGGGTTATCGTGGGGTCAAAGCCAGGAACCGTCGGGGGCACCACCGGGCTGTATAGCGTGTGGACAGAGGGCACGGCAAAGGCGTGGGGAGATGGCGGAAATCTAGCCAATTTCATCGCTGTCAGTATTTCAAACAGCCAGCCAACAAACTCCAGCGCAAACATTGCTAAATTCCTAAACTACAAAATCGGATATCATGACGCGACGAATGGCGATACTGGAAATTGCATTTCGGTCTTGAATCAGTGTCAGGCACTGACCTATACCGGATCGGGCAAGGTATACCGGAACGACAACGCCGTCATCATCACGTTCCTAAACCGCGTTTTGGTGGACATAAAGGCTCAACAGGATACGATCTTGGCCAATCACGCGCAATCATGCATTTCGGATGTCGGCCAATGCCTGGCGCGCCAGAACATCAATGTTTCCGGCACCCAGACCACGATATCCGGCGCCGCGATCGCCGCGTGTAATTCGATCATAGCCACATGCCAAAACGTGAATAATATTATGCCTACCCAGACCGCGCTTGACTTTGTGGCGGCTAACGGGTTCCTGGCCTGTACGACGGATACCGCAAAGGTCGTTAACGGCGCAGTCACATGCCCGTGATCGCTTAACAAAAAAACCGCCGCGCGAAAGGCGCGGCGGTTTTTGTTGTAGTGGGTCGTCATCCTCGCGAAGGCGAGGATCCCTTGTAAAAATTATCGCCGGATTTGCCGGCGATTCTTATATTAAATTTATAATGACTGATTTTATTTCTCTATTATCACAACCGCCGCCGAATAATCGCCCTGATCGGATAGCGATACCGAAACGCGGGCGTCGCAACCCGCGACGGATTTCAATGCGGTTTTCGCCCCGCCGGTGATGATCAGTTCGGGCCGCCCGTTGTCGCAATGCGCGACCGATACGTCCGAAAATCCGATCTCGTCCCCGAACCCGGTGCCAAGCGCCTTCAAGAAAGCCTCGCGCGCGGCCCAAAAATTCGCCAGATGGCATTCGGAATTCGCACTGTCCCCGTCGGCGTATTCCAATTCCTTTTTCGTAAAGATGCGTTGTTTTTTAAACGCGGACCAGTCCAAGAAACGCCCGCTTTCTACCAAGTCTAAACCGATTCCGATGATCATGTCTAAGAACCTTTTTGTTAGTCCTGCCACGATACTAATAACATTCCGACGATTCGGTCAAGCATTATTTGCAGATTTATGGTATAATTTTTTAATAATGAAAAACGCGTTTTTTTCTTTTGCCGTATTTTGTTTGTTTGCGGTTAATGCGTCCGCCATGGATTTCCCGGCCGCACCGGCGCCCGCGCCGACCGGCGGCGGCAATGCGTTATTGTCCGCGCAAAAGTTTCCAAAGACTTTCGGCGATCTGTCGTTCGCGGATCGGATGGCGGTTTTAAAGGAAGGGTTCGAGCCGTTCGCCAGCACCTTTGAAGACGGCGTCTGTGTTTCCGGATGTGCCTTTCCCGGAATGAAGTTACAGGATACGATCGATTTTTATAACCAACAGACGGCGATCGCGACCGCGCGGGCGGATGCGATCCGTGCGGCCCCGCCCCCGCCGCCGCCCGTCGTCGCGCCGGAACCGATCGTTGCGCCCCCGCCACCCGCGGTGCAACCCTCTGCCATCGTACCCAATAAAACCGCGCCGACCGAATTTCCGGAAACGGGCGGCACCGAAACAACCGGTACGGCGTTTCCCCATACGCCCGCGCAAACGGTAACGCCGCCGCAATCCTATCCGCAATGCCCGGTGCCCGACCCAAAGCGTACGGCGATCAAGCCGTCGCAAACGATTCCCGACGGGTATCCGCTAAATCTGCCGCTGGATGTGAATTCGCCATTCGGCGCGCGGTCGGCGCCGGCGACCAAAAACGGCCGCGTCGGATCCAGCTTTCACTACGGCATGGATCTGCGCGCGCCGATCGGTACGCCGGTATTTTCGACATTGTCAGGCATGGTGACATTCGCGGGATATAACGGCGATTGCGGAAATATGGTCCGGGTCGTCGGCCGCGACGGGTTCGGCGTCGGGTTTTGCCATCTGTCGGAAATCAAGGTGCATAAAGGCGACGCCGTCGCCGGCGGATGCATCGTCGCGTTGTCGGGCAATACGGGAAACAGCGGCGGCCCGCACCTGCATTACATCGTGTATAATAACGGCACCATGGTCAATCCGGATTCGTTTATAAAAAAATAATTGATAATGACTACCCCGGAAAGTTAAGGCAACAAGCCACCCACCAAAATCTTCGATTTTGTCGGGGCCCGGCAGTTGCCAAACTTTCCGGCCCTTCTAGCAAGGGCAATTTAAATTCCGGAATAATTCCAGAGAGCAAATACCCTTCCCAGAAGGGTCGGATTTCCCGCCAACTTGTTGGCGATGGAATCCGAGTATATGAGAACGAGCGAAGCGAAGTTCGAATAACTACGAGGATACGCGCAGGCGAAGCCGAGCGAAATCCGGGGTAGTCGCAATTCAAGATTATCTTTAATCTTGCTTTTTGGTTATTGCGATAGTATAAATATCGGCGTGTCGGGGCGTAGCTCAGCCTGGTAGAGTACTTGCATGGGGTGCAAGGGGTCGCAAGTTCGATTCTTGTCGCCCCGACCATAAGTTGTTGATATTACTAAT
>JGI20166J26741_11222227_pt1 | contig 14164 bp, 7 predicted proteins | sample TergutCu122P5_FD_26741 | JGI IMG/M metagenome (IMG submission 26741)
ATGTATTTGCGGCAACTCCGAGCTTGACAGGAACGGTAACGATTACGGGCAGCGCCGTTTACGGACAAACGCTCACGGCCGTTACGTCGGCATTGACCTCGAATCCTGCGGGAACAACCCCAAGCGGATTAACCTACCAGTGGCGGCGCGGAGCGGCGGATATAAACGGCGCCAATACATCGACCTACACTTTGGCTGCGTCGGATGTAGGCAATACAATTTCAGTGACGGTATCGGCAGCCAACTGCACGGGCTCGGTTACTTCTGCTGCTACGGCGGCGGTAGCCAAAGCGACCCAAACGGCTCCCGCTGCGCCGGCTATGGCAAGTAATACGCCTGTGAGCATCACGCTCAACGCGATTGCAGGATGCGAATACAACCGCGACGGCGGCGCCTGGCAATCTTCCACCACATTTAGCGGCTTGCTGCCCGGAACGGCTTACCAGTTCCGCGCCCGTTATCCCGAAACAGCCACCCATCTGGCTTCGGCCGAAAGCGCGGCGGCTTCGCTCTCGACAGCTGCATTTGTCGCCGTAGTGAGCATCTTCGACGTTCCGAACACGACAAAAGCCGGCGTTCCGCTCACGCTTACCGCTACGATAACTCCTACCAACGCCACCAATCAAGCGATTACGTGGACTGTGCAAAATGCGGGAACTACCGGCGCAACCATCAGCGGAGGCAACGTGCTCAACACCACCGCGCAAGGTACGGCAAAAGTGCGGGCTACGATTGTAAACGGATTATCGGTAACGACCAACTATGTGCAAGACTTCGATATTACGGTTACTTCCGGCACGGGTATTGATGAAATTGCCTTGTCGGGCCTGAAAATATATCCCAACCCGTTCGCAGATGCAGTGCAAATCGCAAATGCCGAAGCTTGCACGCTGCAAGTGATAAATCTCACCGGCAAACAGGTTTACAACCAACAGATAGTTTCCGCCGATGAAACGCTGCCATTGGGTCATTTGCCGGCCGGCCTGTATTTCTTCCGGATAATGAAGGATGGAGAAATGAGAACGGTAAAGATAGTGAAAAAGTGATGTTATGAAAAGCCTGTCGACATGACGAGAGGCCAAGTGTGTGAATAAATAGAGTCTGTCTCCAAGGGCAGTCATGTCGGGCGTGACCCGCCGTCTCCTGAAAATCTAATACCAACTAACAGGGGATGGCTGGTCTTCGCTACGCCGAGCGGCGGGGAAGCCCCCAAATCCGAAGGATTTAATATAAATAACTCCCAATGAAGCGAAGCGATTGGGGGAAGTCAAATAAATAATAACAGTTAAAATTTTAGCAAATTATGGCAATAATTAAAAAAATCGGGCGCACAGGCGCCAAATCTCCTTTATGGAGCAAGTTTGCATCTTTTAGCAAACAATTTCTTTATCTGATGGCTGCCTGTACGGCGGCAATGACCTTCGCCGCCTGCATCGAAGCGCCAGCGAATCCGGACAACGGCGGCGGCGATAACGGCGGTGATGATGGCGGAGTTTCCGGGAAAAGAGTCAAATCCGAGCTAATAACCGATGCAGACGGCAAAACCCAAAAAGGAGATTATACCTATAACAACGATGGGATGTTAGTACGGATTGACTGGAAATATTCATGGACATCAGCCAAAATTTATGATGTTTTCACAAACAATTCGGATGGTACAACTGCTAAATGGGAAAATTATAATGAGTATGGCAATCAAGTGCTGACCTATTCTTATGACTCCAATAAGAAACCGATAAAAGCAACAGGAACCATTACAAACAGCGAAGGAACAGTTCCTGTCACGTATGACATAACGTGGCAAAACGGAAGGCAAACCCGTCAAGTAATGAAGATGAGATCCGGAAGTTCTTCAATAACAGTTACATGGGATATTAATTATGACAGCAATGGAAAAAGAACCTTTTCGACCGAAACACATAGTACTGCCGGAGTAAGAAAATACACTCGCACCTACAATTCGGATGGTACTGTGCAAAAGGTAATCGTAGATTCTTATTCCAAATACACGGGAACAGGATTTACCCAGGCATTTACTTGGGAAAGTGGGAAAATAGCGGTAAATTATTTAGACGACTACTATCAGTATTAGGCTTATGCCGAGCCGCAGGCGGAGTGCTACGCCGAACGGGGGATGTCGACTTCGCTTCGCTCGACATGACGGGGCGCCGCATAAAAAAAGGGGGGAGAAATCTACGCAAAAGTGCGCCGCGTCACGCCGAGCCGCGGGGAGAGTAGGATCCCCAAATCCTTCGGATTTGCGTTACAAAAAATTAAAACAGGATGGGAGTAAATATTTCATTACGAGGCACTGCCGACGAACAGGGCACAGGTCTTGGCTTGATTGTCTGCAAGGAGTTTCTCGAAAAACACGAAAGCGTTCTGCATGTGGAAAGCGAAGTAGGAAAAGGGAACCGGTTCTGGTTTGAGATATGAAAAAATAATATTTCATAGAGTGATGCTTTTGGAAATCTTTTGTACCTTTGCTACTTTGTATAATAATTAATTGCAAATTTAAGGATTATGAGAACAAACATTTTTTGCTTATTCCTACTGTTTATCTTCGGCTTTCAACTTGCTGAAAGTCAAACTTCTACTTATCCATTTCGGAATCCGTCCTTATCCGTTGAAGCGCGTGCAGCCGATTTGGTTTCACGATTGACATTGGACGAAAAAATCGCACAAATGTTGAATAAAACTCCGGCTATCGACCGGTTGGGTATTCCGCCTTATGATTGGTGGAACGAATGTCTGCATGGCGTTGGCCGCACAGAATACAAAGTTACCGTCTATCCCCAAGCCATTGGGATGGCTGCTGGTTGGGATGTCGATGCAATGAAACAAATGGGTGATTATACGGCCGAAGAAGCCCGGGCAATTTATAATACCGCACGGGCAAAACAAGATTACCGGATTTATCACGGCCTGACATTTTGGACGCCGAATATCAATATTTTCCGTGATCCGCGCTGGGGACGCGGACAAGAGACCTACGGAGAAGACCCGTATTTGACCGGCACGATAGGTAAAAATTTCGTACAAGGGCTGCAAGGCGACAACAAAAAATACTTGAAAGCAGCCGGTTGCGCTAAACATTATGCTGTTCACAGCGGACCGGAAGCCGAACGTCATACTTTCGATGTGAAAGTAAGCAGCTATGACCTGTGGGATACGTACTTGCCGGCATTTAAGAAATTAGTGGAAAATAAAGTAGCCGGCGTGATGTGCGCTTACAATGCTTTTGAAGGACAACCTTGCTGCGGCAGCGACAAACTGATGGTTGATATTCTTCGCGAGGATTGGGGATTTACCGGTTATGTTACTTCCGATTGCGGGGCTATCGACAATTTTTATAAAACGCACAAAACCCATCCCGATGCACCTTCTGCTGCAGCCGATGCCGTCTTTCACGGTACGGATGTCGATTGCGGGCACGAAGCGTACCTCGGACTGAAAAAAGCTGTGAAAGATGGAATTATCACAGAAGCGCAAATCGACGTTTCCCTGAGAAGACTGTTCGAAATCCGTTTCCGTTTGGGCATGTTCGACCCTGCTGAAATGGTTCCCTATTCCAAAATCGACTCGACCGCTCTCGAAGCAAAATCTCATAAAGACCTGGCGCTGAAAATGTCGCGTCAAGCCATCGTATTGCTCAAAAACAACGGTATTTTGCCAATCAATAAGGAAACATTGAAAAAAGTAGCGATACTTGGTCCAAATATCAATCGACCGGAGGTGCAATTGGGCAATTACAACGGTTTCCCAACCCGGATTATCACTCCTTTGGACGGACTCAAAGAAGAATTAGGAAACAATGTGAAAATTTATTCGGATACGGTAATCGGTTACTATGGTGAAGCTCCTAAATCTTTTGCTTCTACCGTAAAAAATGTCAAAGATGCAGACCTTATTATATATGTAGGCGGAATTTCTCCCCGTATTGAAGGGGAAGAAATGAAAGTTAATGTAAAAGGTTTTTACGGAGGCGACCGTACTTCTATTCTGTTACCTCAAGTTCAGACCGATTTAATGAAAACGTTGAAGGCTACCGGAAAACCGGTTGTATTTGTCATGATGACAGGTAGCGCAATAGCAACTCCTTGGGAATCGGAAAATTTGGATGCCATTCTCAATTCGTGGTATGGAGGAGAATTTGCAGGGAAAGCCATTGCCGACGTTCTATTCGGCAATTACAATCCATCGGGACATTTACCGGTTACTGTGTATGCAAGCGACTCCGATTTACCCGATTTTTCAAATTACGATATGTCGAACCGGACATATAAATATTTCAAAGGAAAGCCTTTATATCCTTTCGGTTTCGGTTTGAGCTATACAAATTTTGATTATCAATGGGAATCACAACCACAAAAAATATATCATACGGGCGAAACCATCTGTGGTGTGTTGAAAGTTAAAAATGTAGGTAAAAAAGATGGAGATGCAGTCGTTCAGGTTTATGTCAAATATCCGAAAGGTGGTCATTTTCCGATTAAAGAATTGCGTCAATTTGAAAGAAAGGCAATTAATAAGGGAGAAACAGCTGAAGTGAAAATATCCATTCCTGTTAATGAATTAGCGAAATGGAGTGATGAATCGGGGAAGACAGTCGTGTATCCGGGAACATATTCTATTTTTGCCGGAAGTAATTCGGAAAATGAGGCTATCCTTTCTACATTCGAAATACAATGATAAAAATAGCTATACTCTGTTTTGTCAAAATTCGTGTAATTATTAACGTTTTTTGTTGATTTTATTGAAGGTTATTCTTATTTTTAGCAAATAACAAATAAATAAGTGAAATTTTTATGGAAAATTTATCAAATCATAATAAAAAATAGTAATAAATTTTGTAGGTACAATTAGTTTTTTTTGCGACCTTTGTAATGCGCATAAATTTCATAAGTCTGATGGAGATGGGACCTTCTGTTTTGAAGTGGGTCCCATTTTTTTTTGAAGAGAAATTCAGATACGTTTAGCGGTGGCTGTGGCTGTTTTGTGATATTGTCTGTCTTACCAAATCTACCAATGAGCCTCTGTCATTTGATTCTGAATAAATGGCAGGAAGAAACTCTACGCAAATTGAAGAACGAAATTTAGGTATTTTTCTATCTCTCGGCAAAGCTTCATAAGCGCCTTTTATCACAACCGGAACTACCGGCGCTTGCAATTGAATGCTTAAAATGGCAAACGTTTTCTTAAATTCACCGAGATTTCCATCAGGAGTACGTGTGCCTTCCGGAAACAGCACAATTTTATTTCCTTTCTGCAAGACTATGGCTAACTTCTGAATTGATTCTTTCAATTCTTTATCAATATCCATAACAATTATATGGTTATGAGAGGCTATAAACCGCAACAAAAAATTATTTACATATTTTTCCTTTGCATAGAAAAAAGTGTCTTTAGCTTTATGTTTCAATAAGGGGGCAATTAAAAAAGCATCCAGAAAACTTTGATGATTGGGAGTAAGAATGCACATGCCTTCCGGAATATTATTCAGTCCCTTTACCTGAAGTTTAAAATAAAATTGAAAAAAATACCGCAATAAGCCGAGTGTAAAAGACTGCATTATCCATCTTTTAGGAAGTTTTACATTGGTCTGTTCCTTTAATGCATCTTCCCAGTTCACGTCTTCTTCCATAAACAGGGTTCTTTTCTTTTCAATGTATTCACTTAATGATTTTACGGAAGTAAAATTCGCCAAATCTTCTCCATCCATCTTTATCCCAAAATTCCGTTCAAGATAATCAATTAGATTTAACCTGCTTAGCGAGTCCAATCCTAAATCATAAGATAGATGAGCGTGAGGATATATTTTCTCATTTACCTGTGTTTCTAAAAATTTTCGGAGTGCGGTATATTCCTTCGATTCATTAAAAGTTTCCCTATGTTTTTTTTCTTCTGCCTTTTCGATTAATTCCTGTAATTTAAATCGCTGTAATTTTCCAAGACGGGTTCGTGGCAATTCTGTTGACACAAAACCAAACCGGTAAATTTGTTTATAAGGACTCAGGTTTTCATTGAAAACCGGTAAAACCTTCTCTCTAAAATACCGCTCTTTGTTGGGTATGCCAAGTAGCTTCAATTTTTCCTCATCCGCATGTATAAGAGCGTATAAATCACGATCCTGATAAAGGGAAACTCCTGCCTGCTTAATAACATCAAACTCACTTTCCAATTTAGTTTCCAATTCTATCGGATTTATTTTCTTTCCGGTCGATAATACGATGATTTCTTTTTTTCTTCCCGTTATATATAAAAAATTATCTTTATCCAAATAACCTAAATCACCCGTATATAGCCAACCGTCTTTTAAAACCTCCGCAGTTTCTTCCGGTTGATTATAATAACCTTGCATTACATTGTCTCCTTTAACGACAATTTCACCATCCCTAATTTCAACCGAAATACCGGGAACCGGTTGCCCTTGCGAACCTAAACGTTTTTTCCCCGGAAAATTCATGGATATGGATGGAGCTGCTTCGGTCATTCCGTAGCCTCCCACAACGTCAAACCCCAATGTATCAAAAAATGAATCAATAGCATAAGGCAATGCCGCGCCTCCGCATCCCATAATCCGAATATGCCCCCCTAAGTTTTTATGTACTTTCCTGAAAAGTATTTTGGAAAGTTTTTTATTTTTCATCAGCTTCAAAAGTCTATAAATCAAACGGGAAACAAACGAAGCGTCTATCTTTTGCTTCAACCCTGTATAAAGCATCTCATATAAACGCGGCACACCGATAAACATTCCAATCTTATTCTCTTTAAGCGTAGCCATCATATCGTGGAGCTGCATAGACGGGCAAATAACAATCGTGGCTCCAATATACAAAGGATCCATCACTGTTGACTTCAAGGGATATATATGATGCACCGGCAGTAATAATAAAATTTGCATATCGCGCTCATACAAATTATTTTCTTTATCAGAACCTACTGTTATTCCCGCAATAAGATTTTTGTAAGAGAGCATGACGCCTTTGGGTTTTCCTGCGGTTCCGGATGTATAAACAATTAAAGCTGTTTTTTCAATATCACGGGGTATATCCCATTCTATGGGCGAATTTTCTCTTTCGACTTGCACATCCATCAACTGGATTTCAGGTACAAAATTGATTTGTTGCAGGATAATATTTATTTGATCGGATAATTGGGGATGTATAAATATTAAATCCGGCCGACAATCATTCAGGATATTCACAATTTCTTCAATTGAAGCCATATAGTCAAGGGGGACAACAATGCAGTCGTTCAAAAATCCCGAATAGAAGGCTGAAATCCACTCCACGCTATTTTCTCCATACACGGCAATAATTTTATATGCTTTGCTTTTATATACGTTAGCGTAAGCGTTTATCCTCCACAGTAATTCCCGATAGGTATATTTTTCTTTATCGGTTATTATGGCAACTTTCGAGAGATTCTGAAGATAGATCATACAATTATTTATTTTTCAAATGATTCATTCTATACCTGACAATTCCGGCAAAGGAACGTATCCACCAGCAAAACATGAATGGAAGCAAAGCCTCGTTGTAGTATCGCGGAAGGAAAAATTTGCCTGATATAACAAATGTCATCAGTAAAATATTCAGGATGTGATAATAATAAGCCGGTTTGTCGAATTTTTTGAATGCGAACAATGCAACCCCGATAAGATGAAACGGGTTCAACCACAACAGACAATAATTAGGAGATGATTTGTATGGGTAGTTCGAGTAGATTGTCAAAAGCGCCAAAACAATTCCCATCAATCCAGCTACACCAAATAATAAACAATCGTAGGTTCTGTACTGTTTTTTTCTCCAGAATTCAATCAATGTCAAAATAATTGTAAAAGTCAACATTACAAAAGCCAATTGAAGGGGTGTAATGAGGGTTTTTACAGGAGATTCTTTCACCCCTTCAAATAAGACATGAGAAGACAGGATTAACGGACGGGAAGTTCCTTCCTTATCTACTATTTTTGCAGTTTGTAATCCGGCTTCTACTTTGAGGGGCAAGAAAAATTCTTCCCTTTTCAATATCTTTTTATTGTTGTTTTTATTGCCGTTAAAAAGAATATCCCGGAAAAAACAGACCCACGGGTATTTTCCGTAAGCGATGTCGCTTGCTTCTCTGAAAGATAAATCCCTGGCATCCGGCGGAAAATTATACACAACCTTTCCCGTCACATTTTTCTCTATTAACTCAACGGGAAGAGTCGCACAACTTCTTCGTAATATATCATACTCATATTTACTGTTTTCAGGCAATGCATTAAACATTAAACTTTGCCAAAAACGTTCCTTCTCCTCAGGAGTAAAATTCAATACATGTTCTCTAATCTGTGTCCCCTTATTTTTTATATCATCTTGTATGGATGTTTCAGTGGGCGCTCCCCACAATTCGCTCACTTGTTTACCTATTAACGCAAGATATAGCTGAGACCGAGAAGTAAAAGCGCCATAACTGAAAATATAATCTATATCCAACACCGGATCTTTTACCCTCAAAGCGACATGTCCATTCATGTAAACTACATTTTTATTGGAAGGAGCCTCAATAATTACGCTGATTTGTGCGCTGTCGCTCAAACTCTTCACATTCGGATAAATATATTCCGGCATTATGAAGAGTATGGCACACAACAAAATATATTTCTTCATAAATTTCTCTTTAAAATTTCTTTTTCCCATTTTTTATGCTGCAATTCAAATATTTCAGCAAAATTAATCAAATAAAAGCAAATAAAAAAACGAGAATGTCTTTGAAATTGCAGTCGTCATTGCGAGCCCTCAGGCGAAGAAATCTACTTCCCTGCCCCCTGAAGGGGTAGAAAAATCTCCTTTAGGGGATTTAGTGGTAGATTGCTTCGGGCTCCGCCCTCGCAATGACGTGCAGAAGACAGCCTCGTTTTTTATCCTTTTACCGGATACAAATTTTATTTTTTCAAAACTTTTGTAACCGCATTATTCACTTTCACCAAATAAGCGCCATTGCTACATGAACCTATATCAATAGCATTATCTGCCGATTTTATCAAAACTTGTCCGGACAAATCAAAAACGGTTACGACTTCTCCCGGAGCCTTATTTTTGACATAAAGCATATTCCCTTTCAAATAAACAATTGGAACAGCATCTTTAACGACAGGGATAGCGCTCGGTCCGGATTTTATAACACAGTCCGGTGAAGCAGCCAATACGTCTGTTTTAATTTGCGCAATGGCAGCGTCACTCAAACCGGTTCCGGTGATGTCTAAAAGTTCTAACTGGGGGCAATTAATAACTGAAAGTGTTGTAAGATTCGGATTATTGGATAAATTCAGCGTTTTCAAAGCCATAGTATTACATCCGTCAATGACAATATTAGAGAAATCATTCCCCGAAAAATCAATGGATTCTAACCATTTAATGTCATTTCTATCCATAAAATCAGGAAATTTTGTATATTGATCACCCCATCCATAGTCAATACCGCCACCCCATCCAAAGTCATACATGATAGAGTATGCATCAGAATCCGGCTGATTAAGAGCAATCACAGTTCCGGCAACTTGCTTGTAACCTTTGTCTGCGAAATTGATTGAAACGAGACCATGATAATGATAGGTGCCTGGGTCAAGACCATCGTCGGTGGAATATTGCGCCCAAACTTCATCAACAGTAAAAGCGAAGCCGTCAACGCCATTGTTTTGCCAAACGCCCCAATCGGTGTTAATTTTTGGCGGAGTATCAGAATTCATAGGCTTTGCAGGCGGAGCATCTTTTGTTCCCTGCTCAATTTTATCCAATAAATTACCTATCTGGTTTGCTCCATGTATATACGTTCCAGCATGAGCAAACGAGCATCCCACTACAATAAAACAAAATAAAGAGAAAATTTTTTTCATACAAATACATTTTAAATAATTAATAATATTGATTTTATCTTATGACGAATAAGTTTTCAAAAACCACTAAAATATTTTTCATATTTTTCGCAATGTAATTTTCCGTTGAACAGGCTTATTAATTTCATAGATTTTTGATATCAACAAATTCATTTCCTGTTCGCGGGCTTCCCTGACAGCAGGGTGCATGTATTTGGCATACGTATCTCTATGGCCACGCAACCAAATATTGTTAGGCGCTTCTTTATCCAAGACTTCAACAGATTTCGAATTATTGGCGAAAAGCAAGCCTTTCCCCTGGAAAAAATTAAATTGGAGCCAAGCATAGTCGCGAGATTCCCGCTCTATCTCCCATCGATATTCGTTCAGGTACATAATGGCAAGCGCCTGCTGATATTGAGGCGTTTTCGTTTCTACTGCCAGATTAATTCCTTTTGCCAAATCCGTTCCCGACCATATTCCTATCTCCTCTTCATCGATAAGAAGTTTATAATCACCTTTTAAGCCTGTCACTTTCAAGATTTCCTGATTCATTTCACCTGTAAAAGGAATGAGTTTGAGCGCTTCGGCCTGGCTTGCCTTAGCGCCCCATCCTCTTGCTATGGTGTCAACCGGATAAGGCAAGGAATTAGCTAAGTAATCAAAGCTCAAGTCTTTTCCGTTCTGTTTTATACTTGAAATTGTACAATTATCAGACTTGACGACCGTTCGCTTGGAAGCGTCCACTTCCATATCAGCTACTTTTTTGCCGGTAAAGCCTTGCGCTTTCAAAAAAAGATAAGCCATTACCATGTGTCCTTCATTATCCGGATGAATCCGGTCTCCGCCACAAAGCGAAAAAGTTGGGGTTTCCTGTTGAATACGCAGGTTAATCTCTGTTATGGGTTGATTAAAGTCAAGAAATTGCCAGTGATTATCTTCCGCAGATTTTTTTTGAAATTCAACAATTCTTTTCATCACTTCATTCTTCCCTTTTAGAGGAGTATTCCCTTCAATTTGGGCTGTTCCGTCGTAAGGAGAACTTCCCATCAGCACAATTCTTGTATCCGGCAATTCTTTCAACCGTTTTTCCATTAACAGATAGTTTTGATAACATTCCTGATATTTCTTTTCTCCAAACGCTTTGGAATCATCGCCGTTGTACTCTAAATATCCGGAATCATTCATGCCAAAGGTAACCATAAGTACCGTAGGATTTTTGCTAAAAACATCTTCGTCCAAACGTTTATACATATCATAAGCGGTATCTCCCCCTACTCCGGCATTAATAATCCGCACATTCCTGTCAGGGAAGCGGGTCATATAGTATAGCCAGATATAAGAATGATAGTGACCGCCATCTGTTATGCTGTTACCCAGAAAAACCGCTCTGTCTCCTTCTTTGAAAGGGCTTATGGCTTGGGAGAAAGCCGAAAAAGCGCACAAGATGATAGTTAATAAAAGTACAAATTTCTTTTCCATTTTTTTAGAACGACACTTGAATACCAAAATTAAATACTTTCTGATTCAAATAAGCATCTCCCGCCGTATTGGTTTTAACCTCAGGGTCTTGTTGATACTTATTGTAATTGGTAAACGTAAATAAATTATAAATATTGGCATATAAACTGGCTGTACTCACAAATTTCGGTAATGCTCTTTTAGGAATCTGATAAGAAAAATCTATCGTTTTCAACCGGACATACCAGGCATTAATCAACCAGAAATCAGACATATATCCTGCGGCGCTATTGACAGTGGACGGAATGGTCGTTAAACGGGGGAAACCAATTTTATCTCCATTTTCATACCGTTCCAAAGTCCAACGTGTTTCATGAACCGGTTGGAATTGGCTCTTAAACGATTCAATGCCTGTTCCGATTACACTGAAGCTATAGTCAAACGAGCCTTGAAACAGCAGGGAGATAGAAAATCCTTTCCAAGTAGAGCCAATCGTCCAACCCAGAGTTGTAGTAGGCAAGTTCGGTTTGCCTATTGCACTTTTATCGTAGTCATCAATTACTCCATCGCCATTCAAGTCTTTGTATTTCAGGTCGCCTGCCTGGACGGGAGTGTCCGTATTAGGCACAGCGGGAGCATTCGGATCGCCGGCCTTGATCATAGCGATATCATCCGGCGTATAATAACCGATAAACGTATATCCGAAAGGTTGATCTATTGGTTTACCTGTCTGCATGAGCCAAGGATATCTTTGCTGAGCTTCCGCCTTATAGAGTACCTTGTTTTTAGCGAAAGAATATACAAAGTTTGTATTGAAATGTACCTGATCGATCCGTGTCTGGAATCCCAATGAACCGTCAAAACCTCTGTTGACCGTTGTCGCCATATTAAAAGCCGGAATGCCGATTCCTATGATTAAGGGAATATCGGGTCGGGTAACCAACTGATCGTAACGATAATCGTGGAAATAGGCGATACTCCATGACCACTTGTTAAGGGCTATCAAGTCAATACCCACATTGAGTTTTTTAACCTTTTCCCATGCAGCATTCGGATTACCCAGATCGCCTTCCTTGTAAGAGTCATATTTGTGTGGATTTTCACCGAAATTATAACCGCCGCCCTTCTCATATACCTGTCGATATAAGTAACGACCGCCGGGAGCGGCATCAGACCCGACAAGACCATAAGTTGCCGTGAACTTTAGCATTTGGATATTACTTATCTTTTCTGTGAAAAAACTTTCTTCCGAAATAACATACCCTAAGCCCACAGCAGGGAAAAATCCGAAACGGTGATCCTTGCCAAAACGGTCGGTGCCATTGTAACCTATATTCAAATCGATCAAGTATTTATTTTTATACTTGTATCCCAGCGCTGTTGAATAACCTTCAAACTTATAAGGCACTCCTGCATTATCGCCGTCTTTCTCATTCGTAGTGCTTTGACGGTTGTATAATAAGATGGCGCTTACATCATGAACTTTATTGAACACCCTGGCATAATTGAAAGAAGCCTGAATATTGAGATCCTTATAAGCCTTTTCTACGCCGGACGTTACGCCATAAGGCGAATAAGCGTAAACGTGATTTGGATTGATGGTATAGGTATCCGTTGCGGGATGATAAAGATAAGTAGGATAGCCGTCGCTTCCTCTCGATACCTTCCTGTTATTTTCGTCGATGCTGGAGTAAGCCAAACGGAAATTGGCGGAAAGCCCCTCCGTCAGGTAATCCATTTTATGGGTAGCCCCATACAGAATGTTGACATCGTTCCGCTTGGTACGTTTATAACCTTCATTGGCCATACGGGCATTCAAGGTCGGAAGATTACCTTTTGTATTCAAATAGGTGTAAGAGCCATTGGGATTCATAACGGGAGCGGCATAAGGAGTCATTTTCTCAAAATCATAAATATCCCCTGTTGCATTGTTGTTAGGCTCATTGATATTCATGAAGCGGGTGGAAAAATCCAAACGCATGTCCACGGTTTTACTTACGTTAAAATCTAAGTTGGTACGGTAATTAAAGCGGCGGTAAAAATAATTGGTATTTACGTCGTCCTGTTGAATATTATTAAAATTTCTTACCAAACCATTCTGGGAAAAATAACCTGCCGTAACAAAATATTTCAGTTTATTCGATCCTCCAGAAATATCAATATTTACATTTTGTTGCGAAGCCAGCGACTTATAGATCGCATCGTACCAGTTTACATCCGGGTGACCGTAGGGGTCGGAACCGGTTCTGAATGCCTCCATGTCGTCATTTGAAAATGGAATCTGCAATCCGTCATTCCGGTTCGCTTCATTTACCAATTGAGCGGTTTGGTATGAATTTAAGAATTTGGGCTTGCGAACGGGGGTTTGCATACCGCTTTCCATTCGTACATTGATTCTCGGAGCGCCTACTTCTCCCCTTCGCGTTTTTACTACCAAAACGCCGTTTGCACCTTTGATGCCATAGATGGCGGTAGTAGAAGCATCTTTCAGAATAGAAATACTTTCTATTTCGTTTACGTTGATTTGCTGGAGTTGATCGTAAGAATACTCTATGTCATCAACAACAATCAGCGGTCGATTTCCATTATTTGTATCTCCATTGTTCAACGAACTGATTCCACGAATAAAAAAGTCGGAAGCATCGCGACCGGGCTGTCCGCTGCGTTGTTGGGTGAAAAATCCGGGCAACTTGCCGGTTAAGGCATTTTGTACGCTACTGGTTGGAATATTACGTATCTCGCGCTGCGTTATAGCGCTGACGGCGCCGGTCATTGTCAGTTTTTTCGCTTTACCGTAACCAACAACAACGACTTCATCCAAGTTTGAAGTTACGTCTAAAGCTA
>JGI20166J26741_11223338_pt1 | contig 14164 bp, 10 predicted proteins | sample TergutCu122P5_FD_26741 | JGI IMG/M metagenome (IMG submission 26741)
GCGTCGAGCAGTTGCGCCATGCCGACGAAACTGTCGCGCACATAACCGACGTTCGGGTCGATCGGGCCGCCGTTCCCTTCGCCGCCGAACACTGCGTTTTTCGCCTTCATCAAGTCGACGACATTCGCTTCGCCGACCGCCGAACGATAAATCGCAACGCCGTGCTTTTCGGCGACATCCTGTGACATGCGGCTCGACGCGCAATTGATGACGACCGGTCCCTTTTCGCGGGTTTGCAGTACGTGGTCGAGGCACATCGCCACAGTATACTCTTCGCCGAGGTATCGCCCCGAAGCGTCAATCACAGCCAACCGGTCGGCATCCGGGTCCTGACAGAAACCGATGTCAACGTTGGCCTGACGCACTTTCTCGAACACCGATTGCAGGTTTTCCTCCGTCGGCTCAGGCGTATGCTCGAATTGCCCGTCGGGTTCTTTGCCGAGTACCGTCAGTTGGCACCCAAGTTTTCCGAGCAACTTGCAACCCATGATACTGCCCGCACCACGATTCGAATCAAGCAGTACCCGATACTTTTTCGCGCGAATGGCTTCAACGTTGACCGTTTCCAAAATTGCATTAATGTGTGCCCAAGTTGGGTCATCAATCCACTCATACCAGCCGAGTTGATCGTAAGGCTTCAAATCGAATACCCCGGCATGATAAAGCTCTTTGACTTTTTCACCCGGTACTTGCGGGATAACACGGCCTTCGTCGTTGAACAGTTTCAAACCATTATACTGCGACGGATTGTGACTGGCCGTAATCTGAATGCCGCCTACGGCCTGATACTGCCGGATCAACACGCCAGTCGTCGGCGTCGCGGCGACCCCGGCGTCAATGACCGGGCGTCCCACGGCTGCGAGCGCGGCCCTGATCGCATCGGCAAGCATGGAACCGCTGGCACGACTGTCCCGCGCGATGACAAACGGTCCCGGCTTGGCAAAAGCCGAATACGCCGCCACGTAATTCATTGCCACTTGCGGCGTCAATGTTTCTCCGATGATCCCGCGCAGTCCCGAAACACTGATGATCAATGATGACATCCCGTCATTCTCTCCCAATTGTAGAATTTACTTGAAATCACATCCTCGAAAATACGTCGAGCAAGCTCGACCGCTAACCTCTTTACGTAAACCACACTACAGGCGGTGCGGCGATATCGTGATGACATCATCCGATTTCCCAACCCTGCCGGTATTCACGGCTTAGATATTGATCGGCTTCAGGGCAATTGGTCGCTTCCATGTTTCTTGAATCCCATTCCAATTTTTTGCCGGTTCGAAATGCGACGGTTCCAAGCAACACCGTTTCAGCAAGCGGTCCGGAATAACTGAACCTGCACAAAGGGGCATTCGGCTTGTTATCACAGCAGGCGTTGACCCATTCGTGATGATGGCCGATCGAATCGGGAATCGACGGCTTCGGCGGTTGATAATCCTTGTATTTGTCTTCCGGGAAGAGCAGGTGCCGGCCGTAGTCCGACATAAGCAACCCTTTTTCGCCGACAAAAATGGTTCCGGCGTTCCAGTCATTCGGCAGATTTTGTTCCTTGATGATTTCCGGCTTCAATTTGCCGTCATACCAATGCAGGGTCACGGCGGGACGCCTGTTGCGCAGTGCCACGAATTCATATTTCACATGTAACCCTTTCGGTGCCATTTCCGGATGCGGTTTTTCCTCACAAAACGCTTCGATGGTTTTTGGAAATCTCAAATCGAGTGCCCAAAATGAAAGGTCGAGATGATGACACGCCATGTCGCCGATGGTGCCGTTCCCGAACTCCCACCAGCAGCGCCAGGCACCGCCGAAATATTGCGGATGATACGGTCGCATTTTTGCCGGGCCGATCCAAAGGTCCCAGTCGATATTTTCCGGCACCGGCGGGGTATCGGTCAAAATTTCCCGACCGCCCCAGCTTGACCCGCACCAGACATGCACTTCTTTGACGGCTCCGATCGCATCGCCGCGGATTAACTCAACGACACGCCGGTAGTTCGGTTCCGCATGAATTTGCGTTCCCATTTGCGTGACCAGTTTTTTCTCTCTGGCAATCGCCATCATTTGGCGAATTTCCTTGACATTGTGCGCAAGCGGCTTCTCGCAATAGCAATGTTTGCCGAGTTTCATCCCGGTCATCGCGGCCACGGCATGAGTATGGTCCGGCGTGCTGACGACGATCGCGTCAATGTCGTTTTCGATCTCGTCGAACATTTTTCGAAAGTCCTGGTACGTTTTGGCATCCGGAAAACGCTTTTTGCCTTGTGCCAGATAATTTTTATCGACGTCGCATAACGCCACGATCTGTTCGTCGCTTACGCCGTCAACGTTGGCGGCACCGCGACCCGAAATGCCGATGCACGCGATTTGCAATTTTGAGTTGACATCCTGATTTTGCGCAAACGCCGGTGCCGGGAAAAACGCCGGCAGACCACTTGCTGCAACCGTCGAAACTCCGGCGACTTTGAGAAAATCGCGTCTTTTGATTTGATGTGACATGATTGTTTATTCCAGATGATTCGTGTAAAGAAGGTGGTATCGGGAAACGTATCTCCAACGATTTTACCAAAATACCGGGAAAAAATCAAATGCAGGTCCGACTTCCTCGATACTCCAAAAAAAAACGACGTTCCCAATCAAGAACGTCGTTTTGACAATAATTTCAAAATTATGCCCAAGCAAAGTGGGCAAATGCTTTGTTTGCCTCCGCCATCCGGTGAACATTTTCACGTTTCGTAATGGCCGTTCCTTCTTTATTGTAAGCGTTGATCAATTCAGTGGCCAACTTTTGCGAGGTCGCCATCCCTTTTTTGTCACGGACAGCCATCAATATCCAACGAATTGCCAGAGAAAGCCTGCGATTCGGGAGCACTTGCATCGGCACCTGGTAAGAAGCCCCGCCGACGCGCTTGGAACGGACTTCAATATTCGGTTTGACGTTTTCAATCGCCTGAGTGAATACGTCTATCGGCGATTTGTCCGTAATCTTTTCTGCGATTGCGTCAAGTGCCTCGTAAAAAACAGCCTGCCCGACTGTTTTTTTTCCATCATGCATCAGGCAATTGATGAATTTGCTGGCCAAAATCGAATTGTAAACAGGATCGCCTTTCAACTGTTTACGGCTGGCAGTGATACGCCCCATAACTCAACTTCCTCAAAAATATCTTTTTCCGGAACCGAACCCAAATGGATAAAATGACGAAAATTTCCTGATTTGTCGGGCAAGCCCGACCGCTAACAATACTAAAACAAAACCTGACCGCGAAACAGCCAAAATCAACGTTTCAAATGGACGTATTTCTACTTGCTACTTCTTTTTCTTGACGGGGGCGGCGTTTTTCTTGGCTCCGTATTTACTGCGTGCCTGACGACGCCCATCGACGGCGGACGAGTCAAGGGTTCCACGAATGACGTGATAACGGACACCAGGCAAATCGCGCACACGCCCGCCCCGGATCAGCACGATCGAGTGCTCCTGCAACGAGTGACCTTCGCCGGGAATGTAAACCGTGACTTCCTTGCTGTTTGAAAGTCGCACACGGGTGATTTTGCGCAACGCCGAGTTCGGTTTCTTGGGCGGCATCGTGCGAACCTGCAAACACACACCCCGTTTTTGGGAACAAGCGTCAAGAACCGGTGAACGGCTGTTGGATTTCTGCTGAATACGATTCTTGCGAACGAGTTGATTGATTGTCGGCATGAAGAGACTCTCAAAAATACATAAAAAACCATGAAAATAACGGTCAAAACGAAGTATACCGCAGTCGGTATGGACAATGCCTTCGGCCTTGCACAACCGCCTTGCGTTGCAGGGCTTCCGTGTTCAGCTTCAGGAATTTCTCACCGTTTTGAGCATATTTCAAAGGCGAGGGGCACTGCCCCATCGACAGAGAAACGTTAAAAATAACACAAAACAGCCGGCTGTCAATACCACCAATTGTCAATCCTGAGAGAAAAACAGCCCGTTCCCGAATTTCACACGCATTTTACTGGAATCCGGGTTTTTTTGTGGTGGTCATTGGATTTGCCAGTCACCGTTCACGCGCTTCGCGTTCGTTCGCCTTGCCAGAGCAGGCGGGTCAGAGGCTATTTGGAAATAAAACACTTAAAAAATACGGTTTCAAAATATTTGAAAAAACATTCAAATATCACAAGTGCTGTGTTTTGTAAAAATTGACAAACTGGCATTTTTGTAACTCAATTATTTTCAACATGTTATTTTCCAAATTACCTCTCAATGGCTTTCAAAATTGAAACGACTTGATTCCATTGACACAGGAAATTGTGTATAATTGGAATTGTTTCAAGTTTCATCAACCTAGTGCGTATTAAAAGTGAGTGTGGAGTTACTATTTCAATCAAAGAGCGACCAACGGAAGCGGAAAAACTCCAGACCGGTTTTTAATTAACTCTAATAATACCCAACCCAAACAGGAAGACACTCAGATGAAAAGAACGATGTCAGTTGCAACGGTGGTTGTCCTTTTACTCGCAATGGCAAATACGATGGTCATGGCACAACAACAAGGCCGGAGACCGGGGCAAAATCAAAACGCATTCAAGCCGAAATTGTACGTCAATTTGCCCGAATGGTGCCATAACCCCGACGGGATGACGGTTTGTGACAAGACCGGGGTGATTTATCTCAACTGTCCCAATTTCAACAATATGACGGACGGAAAAAAAGATTTTCCTCCGACGCTTTCGTCGATTGACAAGGACGGCAAATTTGAAAAATTGCTTGAGTATCCGCCGCTTGAGGAAACCGGGCAATGCGGCCCGATGGGCTTGGATTTTGGTCCGGACGGCAATCTTTATGTGTGTGACAACCAGTATTTTCATAACAAAGACCACAAATCACGAATTTTGTGCGTCGAAATGAAAGACGGAAAACCGACCGGAAAAATCACGCCGGTCGTCGAAGGTCTCAAACTGGCAAACGCGCTCCTGTGGCACAACAATGAAATGTGGGTGACGGACACGACGCTCGATCTTCCCGGTGAATTCGGTGTCGGCGGATTGTGGCGTTTTAAGGGGGACGAGATTCTCAAGCAGACGAAGCCGCTCAAAGTGCTCCCCAACGGCGAAGACAAGCATCTGGTCGTCAAGGAAAAAGTCAAGAAAATCGGTCGTGAAGACAACAGCGGAGCCGACGGCATGACCGTTGACAAAAACGGGGTCATTTATTTTGGGAATTTCGGCGACGGTGTCATGTACGCGGTCACGATCGATAAAAGCGACGATTCGGTCAAATGCACCAGAATTCTTGATGATGATCAATACCAATGCTGTGACGGAATTTTTTACGATGCCGCTTGCGACCTGATCTTTATCAACGATTCCCAGAAGAATTCGATTCGCGTTTTGACGCCGATTCGCGAAGGCGGAAGCCGGGTTCGTTGCTGGACGCTTTGGGAAAACGGCGACACGGACGGTTCCGACGGACTGCTTGATCAACCTTGCGAGTGCGTGGTGCGCGACGGGAAGATGGTCATTGCCAATTTTGACTGGCCGTTCCCCGGTCTCAGAAATACGAAATTTGACAAACCCCACACCATGTCGGTCATCGACCTTGCCCCGTTGTATCAACGTATCCAACAACGACAGCAGCAACAGCAAAAGTAGTACGCCGTCGGAGTGAGAATGGTAGTTTCCCAATGGCAGCCCGGAGCGTAAGCCATTGGGGCGATGCGTAATGACAAAAACAGCAGCCCCAAGCGTAAGCGCGGGGGTCGAAGCGGGTTCGACGTTCCACCCGTCGCTTACGCTCCGGGCTGCTATTAATGCCAGCAATCACGAAAAAAATTTGTCAAACAAACGATGGTTGACCGAACGCACGGACGTGTAGAGTTCGCGATAGATCGGCAACATGTCCCGGTAAAAACGTGTCAGATTTTCGTCCGGTTCGTAATACACGCTTTCGCGCCGGATTCGTTCAAAGGCATCATCGGCGTCGCGGTACAACCCCGCCCCGATGCCTGCAAGAATGGCCGCGCCGAGAACCGTCGCTTCGTCGACTTCGGGGACGCGAACCCACATGCCCAACATGTCCGCCTTGTTTTGCATCCAGAATTTGTTTCGGATCGCCCCGCCGACGGCGATCACTTCCGAGGCTTGGGTCCCGCTCCCTTCCTCCATCGACGTAATCACATCCAGCAATTGGTAGCCTAGCCCCTCGAAAAGACTGCGTATGGCGTCCGGTCGCGTTGTCCGGCTGCTCAAGCCGACCCAGGTTCCGCGCGAGCGGGGATCGACCGTCGGACAGGAACTCCCGCTCAGGTGCGGCAGGAACATTACACCGCCGCAACCCGGCTTGGCAGATGCGGCTTCACGAATCATCTCGTCCCAACTGGTAGCGAGTTTGGAGCTTGGAGTTTGGAGTTTGGAATTGTTTTTCTCCTCAACGCCACACTCCACACTCCACACTCTCCGATACCATTCGAGGATTTCCCCCGCCGGATTGCCGCCCCAGAGCATGGACCTGCCCGGAATCACATGCGCCTGCGTGGTCAAGCCGGAAGCACCAAGCGACGGATCGAGCGGCGGTGTTGAAGCGACCATATCAATCGTTTCCCATGTTCCCGTGATGCACAGAACGGCACCTGGTCGGAATGCCCCCACCGGAAGCGAACTGCAAATGTGGTCGTGGCCGCCCAAGAAAACCGGTGTGCCGATACGAAGTCCCGTTTGTACCGCCGCTTCGGAGGTGACTTCACCCATTCGTGTTGCACTCGGCATGACCGGCGGAAGAATGGACATGGGAATCCCGGAAAGGCGACACATTTCATCCGACCATGCCCGCTCCTTTTGGTCGAAGAGCATCGTGCATGACGCCATGCTTTCGTCAGTCGCAAAAATGCCGCTCAAACGGTAATTGAGATAATCCTCGATGAGGAGCCATTTGAACGTCTTTTGGAAAATTTCCGGCTCATTTTCCTTCATCCAGAGCATTCGCAGAGCCGAGTTGATCGCCCAGACGGGATTGCCGCCGATGGAAAACGTTTTCGCCGCCGTGATTGTGCTGATCCACCAGTTGTACTGCGGACTCGTTCGCGGGTCGTGCCACGAGATCAACGGATACAACCGCTCGCCGTGTTCGCCCATCGGCAACCCGTCCATGCCCATGCCGGTCACAGCGATTCCTTTGATCGCGGCGGAATCGGCGATTTGTGAAACGACGTTCCGGCATGCGGCGGCGGTTTGCCCCCAAAGTTCATCCGGGTCCCACACCGTCCATTCGGGATGCTCGGGAGTCGGGTGAAACCGCTGCATCGGCCGAGAAGCCTTCGCGGCCACCCGACCGTCCAAATCATACAAGATTGTCTTGATCGAAGTCGAACCGAGATCAATACCAAGCAGCAGGTCCATTTGATACTCTGTTTTCGGGGAAAAGGGCGTGTTGATGATTGATTTTTTGTCGAACAGACCGGGAGTTCGGGTTTTGTGAAGCGGTTTGGGATTTTGCTTGGGATATTGGCTCCGGTACTGCGCTGGAAAGAAAAAATGCAAGTGGCCCCCGTGCGCAGCTAAGGAACTGTAAATTAATAATATGTACAATTCGATTCTTTTTCAACGCGGCATACACAGAAAGACGGAACTTGCGGAATTCCGTTTTTTCCGTCTTTCAGCGAGTTCTGCGGTAAAAAATCGCAAAGTGTATTGCCCGTCGCATAAAAGTTTGGCAAGTGCTGACCGGTCGAAAGCAAGGGAGCTGCGGTCTTCGTGGCCAATACGGTTTGAATCGCTCCAAACTTTTTGTGTCCATGCCAATATTTACCGAATCATTCATTTTAACGGTAATGTTTCTTGCTGACAATACCAAATCAAAGAAATTAGATCATTTCAAAAATTGATATACTGTAAAAATGTTTGATCGGTTACAAAGGCAAGATTGAAGGAAGTTGATTGATTTCCTGCACGGAGCTTGGCATGAATCAAACCCTTGATTTGGTACAGTCTCATTTTTTCTTTTCACTTCAATGAAGACCGAAGGCTGTCTCCCATGTCGGTCACGGTATGCGTTGAACCGGGAAATTTCCGGTTTTTCCACCATATCCAAATTCCCAGCCCGCTGAGTACGAGACGGGAAACAAGAACAATCAGGATCATGCTATAAAACGATCGCGTGGAATCAACGTAAGGATAGGATGAATCCATCATCCGCATGTAATCCCAGGCAATTTGCCACCTGAAATACGAAACGCTCGCAAGCCAGGCAAGCGGGGCCAGCAGGGCGAAAACGTAATATCGCCTCGTGAAATACGAGACAACGCCGATCATCATGCAGCCGACGATGGCGTAATTCAGGGAAACATTGACCGGCGGCATCAAATAATCATATCGATCCGGTTTCCAAAAATCCATGATGATCGTTGGCAGGATCGCAAGCAGCAGCAGGAACATCAGCACGGAATATGCCCGTGACAAACCCCGACAATAATCATCTTGCGTTTTTTCACCGGCGGCGGACATTTTGACACGCTTCGCGAGCGGCACGGAAAACGACCGCCTGACTCTTGGCGTCAAGAGCGTGCAAAGCCCGAATAACCCGATAAGTGTGGTCGGTGCCAGAAAAAAGAGCGTCATATTGACCGGGATTTCGACTTTGGGGTGATGCCGTACATCCAGGTAATGACGCGGCGTGTAATCGGCGAAACAACTTGCAATGCTTTCAACCTGTTCGGTCGGGATCATCCCTTCCATCGGGTGATACCAGGGATACGAACAACTCTCATACAAATCATCATAATAGGCATACTCGCCGTGCCAATCACGGCGGAGATTAATAAAAAAAATGGAACAGGAAAACGCAAACAGCGAAAGACAAATCAGCGGAGCAAGGAGGGCAAGCCAATAACAACGACGTTTGAGAACATAATATGAACACGCAAAGATTCCCGTCCCGGCAAAGAGAATGACACTTTTGATGATGAACTCGGTCAATGAAAAATCATTCTCCAACGGAAAATACAATCGAACGATGAAATACGGAAGAAACCGGAAAAACCAACAGACACCGACCACCATCAACGCCAGGCCGACCACCCGGCATTTCGCGGCGGCGTTACCATCCAGAAGAAATTCATGCGTTTGCGTGGATTCGGTCATTGGCTTGCCTTTTGCATCAAAAAAATCCGTGTTTCACCCATGGCGATCCGTGGCGGAAACACAGCCCGGTTTCGTGTCCTCGGTCACAGATCGCGGCTCGTGGTTGTTTCGCCGGACAGGCTCGGCGGCTACGGGAATCACGCGCCGAATTTTGCGAAACGTCCGGCATGTCCCATCGCGAGCGACATCAGATACATCGCCTCGAAATGGCCGAGGCCGCCGCAAATCGCCTGTGTTTCGCCGTAGGATTGGCAGGCGTCGGTGCGGGCAAGGTCGGACACAAGGAGGGTCGGCACCGGATGAAAACTGTGCGATGCCATTTTTGCAGGCGTGCTGTGGTCGCCGGTAATCACCAGACAGGCCGGCTTCAGTTCCATGATTCGCGGAATGACCTTGTCGAGTTCCTCGATCATTTTGACTTTGGCATTGAAATCGCCGTCTTCGCCGCGACTGTCGGTGTACTTGAAATGCACGAAGAAAAAGTCGTAGTCCTGATAAATTTTGTGAAGCACGTCGATTTCTTCTTCAAGCGTCGAGGGCGTGCCGACCACATCCATGCCGACGAGACTGGCCAACCCTTTGTACATCGGATACACGGCGATTGCGGCGGCTTTCAGACCGTACAGTTCTTCGTAACCCGGCAAATGCGGACGTTTCGCAAAACCCCGCATCGTGAGGCAATTCGCTTTCGGCTGACAGGCAAGAATTTTTTTCGCCTGATTGAAAAATTCCTTCGCGACTTCCGCCGTTTTTTTGGCGGCGTCATCATGCGCGACCGGATCAAGCGGCAAAACGCCGGTCACTTGCGGATCGGTGTCGGCAACGTTTCCGCCGAGACCTTCGCCGCGGAAAATGACGACAAATCGGTGTTCCTTGACCGGTTCGACGAAAATTTCGATCCCCGGAATTTTGACGGCGCGAAGCGTCTTGACCACTTCGGCGCTTTCGCCGGACGGAATGCGACCGGCACGACGGTCCGTGATTTTTCCGGACGCATCGACCGTGCAAAAGTTACAACGCACTGCAACGTCATTCGGTCCGCAGGCAAAACCGATTCCCGCCGCTTCGAGGGCACCGCGACCGATCACGTATTTGAGCGGATCGTAACCGAACAGGCCGAGGTGACCGGGGCCGCTTCCGGGGGTGATTCCCGGCTTGATCGGCAACGACATCCCCTGCACGCCGATTTTGGCCAACGTGTCAAGATTCGGCGTGTCGGCCGTTTCAAGTTCCGTTTTGCCGCCGGGGGTCATCGGCATGCCGCCGATTCCGTCGGAGACCAGCATGATGATTTTATTGTTGTTTTTTTCCGCCAAACTTTTGATCAGGTCGTGTAAGTCCATGCAAATCGCCTTTCAGAATTATTTTTGAATCGAATGTATTGTATTGCCCGTCACAGAAAAGGTCGGACACAAAAGACCGGAGCCGCGACAGGAGCGGTTGCCCCGATTCGACCGCTCGGTCCCCCTCGCGGCTCTGGTGGATTGCCTCAATTGCTATGAGACGGAGAATATCTCGACACCCCATAAGAAATCCAGTGCTAATTATACTTGATTTTGCGTTGCCGCAAACCGGGGGAAATTTTATACGATTGCCCCCGGACATGAACGTTGGACGGCAACGACCGTCTGAAAGCAAGGAAGCCGCGACGTTCGTGCAACCGTTGATTTTTCATTGGCTTACACCTTCTTTTCCGCGACAAGCCGGGCAAAATGCTCAAACGAACGGTCATACGTTTTTTCAGCGTCTTTTGGGAAAAAGCACCCCGGCAGTTCGCGACGCGACAAATGCGAGTGCAAGCAATCGCAACAAATACCGCGTTTGCCGCACGAATGGGAACAGGTACATTTCGTCTTGTTTTTCTCGACTTTACAGTCCATCTGGATTTCCTTTCGTGGCTATGGCGATTTGAATAATCCAGATTCATTGTACTCTTTTCAGAACAATTTGGCAACGGTATATTGGTATGGACACAAAAGTTGAACCGCCACCAGATTTTTTGGCCACGAAGACCGCAGCTTCCGTTGGTCGCTGCTATCCAACTCTTATGTCCCGGTCAATAATGAGTTTGACAACACTGAATTTTTGCTCAAATGGATCGCGTTTTTTCAATCGACTTTTATGTGAAGGATAAAAATGCCGCTCCCCGTCAAAAAAACATTTCCCGTATTGAACATGCATTGTGCATCGTGCGCCGGTCGCGTGCAAAAGGCATTGGAAAGCACGGATGGCGTGCAAAGCGTTTCGGTCAATCTCGCGGACAATTCGGTGATGATTGAATACGTTCCTTCGGTCACGGAACCGCAAAAACTTAAAGAAGCCGTACAAACGGCGGGTTACGACCTGATCGTTGAAACGGAAAACAATGAGACGTTGCAGGAAACCCTCGAAGAAACCAACCGGCGGAACTACAAAAAGCTGAAAAAACAGGCCGGCATGGCATTGATCCTGGCATTGCCCGTCATGATCGCCGGCATGTTTTTCATGCATGATCCGGCGGCCAATGTGATGATGTTTTCGGGGACGACGCTGATCATTTTCATGTGCGGCAGAGACTTTTTCATTCGTGCGTGGCAGCAGGCGAAAAACCGCTCGGCAAGCATGGACACGCTTGTCGCCATGAGCACGGGGACGGCTTACCTCTTCAGCACGTTCAACATGTTTTTTTCGATGTTCCGGCCCGAAAAGGAAATGCATTTCCCTGTCTATTTTGAAGCGGCGGCCATGGTCATCGCGTTTGTGTTGCTCGGGCGAATGCTTGAGGAAAAGGCGAAAGGAAACACGACATCCGCACTGAAAAAACTGATCGGATTGCAGCCGAACAACGTCACCATTGCCGACTCAGACGGCACGCAACGGGAAATTCCGGTCAAAGACGTGCGGATCGGCGACATGATTCTTGTCCGGCCGGGCGAAAAAATCGCCGTTGACGGTTCCGTCATTTCCGGGACTTCGTTCGTCGATGAAAGCATGATCAGCGGCGAACCGGTTCCCGTTGAGAAAAATTCCGGAGACACGGTGTTTGCCGGAACGATCAATCAAAAAGGGAGTTTCCGGTTTCGGGCGGAGAAAATCGGCGAAACAACGCTCCTTGCCCAAATCATTCAGCTGGTGCGCAACGCTCAGGGAAGTCGCGCGCCGGTGCAAAAACTGGTCGATCGGATTGCGGCGGTCTTTGTTCCTGTTGTGCTTGGAATTGCAATCCTCAGCTTTGTCGTCTGGTTTTTTGTCGGCGGAACAAGCGGCACAACGCTGGGATTTCAGGCGTTCATCACGGTGTTGGTGATTGCCTGTCCGTGCGCATTGGGGCTTGCAACACCGACGGCGATCATGGTCGGCATCGGCAAAGGTGCGGAAAACGGCATTCTCATCAAAGACGCTGAAAGCCTTGAATCCGGAACACGGGTCGATACGGTCGTGTTCGATAAAACAGGGACGCTCACCGAAGGAAAGCCGGCCGTCGATGAAATCGACTGGCTCGCGGAGAATTCCCGCTGGAAACGCGCTCTTGCAACGCTTGAACGTCAATCGGGACATCCGCTCGCCGAAGCCGTCGTCCGGTACTTGTCCAATGAGGAATCGTTGCCGCTTGAGCATTTTGAAAGTTTGACAGGTGCCGGAGCAAAAGCAAGCATGGGCGGCATCACATATCGCATCGGCAACAAATGTCTGCCGGCGGCGGGGCATATTCATCTTGATCCGCGATTGGCGGCAACGGCGGAACGTTGGTTTTCCGAGGCCAAAACGGTGCTTTTCTTTGCGGACGACAAGGAAACACTGGCCGTGATCGCCGTTTCAGACCGGCTCAAGCCTTCTTCCGCCGAAGCGGTGGAAACGCTGAAAAAATCGGGATTGCACGTCTGTCTTTTGACCGGCGACAACGAAGCGACGGCAAAAGCCGTTGCCGAACAGACCGGCATTACGGAATATCACGGCAACATGTTGCCGACGGCGAAAGCGAAGTTCGTGAAAACATTGCAAGCCGCGGGAAAAACGGTCGCGATGGCCGGTGACGGAGTCAATGACAGTGGCGCTCTCGCCGTGGCCGATGTGGGAATCGCCATGGGAACCGGCAGCGACATCGCAATGGACACGGCACGCATGGTCATCGTGTCGTCGGATTTGATGAAGATTCCGGTCGCCTTGCGGCTGTCAAAATTAACCGTTGCAACGATCCGGCAGAATTTATTTTGGGCGTTCATTTACAACGTCACCGGCATCCCGATTGCGGCGGGAATTTTGTACCCGCTCAACGGTTTCATGCTCAACCCGATGATTGCCGGTGCCGCCATGGCACTCAGTTCCGTCAGTGTTGTGCTGAACAGTTTGCGTTTGAAAATCCAAAAAATCAAATGAAACCGGTCCCGGTTGCCGTTTCAGTGGAAAATATTGCCATGGATATAAGAGTTGGACAGCAGCGACCAGCCGAAGGTAAGGAAGATGCGGCCTTCATGGCCAAAAAAGTCAGGCAGCGGTTCAACTTTTGTGTCCATGCCGATACACTTCCAGGGTTAGAAAACACCGTAGCCAAAGCTGGTTTCCGAAGGGGACGCCGGAACACTTTTGGCGGCCGGTTTCGATTCGTGATGCGGAGCCCGGGGTTTATGCGGCTGATCGTAAAATGTTTCCAACGGCTCTGTTTCGTCAAAACCATAATCGTATCCGTATTCGTCATACGAGGAAACGTATCCGGGCGACTGCGCCTTGATCTTTTCCTCTTCGAACGCTTCAATAACCGCTTTTTGAATCATCTCGCGACATGCCGAATTGATCGGATGCGCAATGTCGGCATACAATTTCGAGCGTCCTGATTCGCCGGTATTGTGTTGCGGTGTTTCCATGCGACAACCGCAATGGTTGCAGTAATTCGCTTTGGAATGGTTTTTCACCCGGCAACGGGGACAATGCGCCGTCAGTTTGCGACTCGGCATGGCGACAAACGCCCCATTAATTCCTTCAATGATTTTGAGGTCCCTGATGACAAAACAAGCGTCAAACGTGATTGAGCAAAAGGCTTTCAATCGGTCGCTCGGGTCGTCCATCAATTTGATTCTCACTT
>JGI20166J26741_11224449_pt1 | contig 14163 bp, 12 predicted proteins | sample TergutCu122P5_FD_26741 | JGI IMG/M metagenome (IMG submission 26741)
AGAAGAAGAAGAAGAAGAAGAAGAAGAAGAAGAAGAAGAAGAAGAAGAAGACTAAGTCCTGCAAAATGTTCTCAGTGGCTGCTAACAGTTCTTCTCTGTGATGATGTCAGTCATACTCTTCTTATTGTCAGATATATACATACATATGAGGGCAGAGAAATGAGTTCCACAAATTGACCACTGCCATATTTGTAATGCTTGTCCCTCCTATGTGTTTTCTGTATTCTCATACAATTTTGTTCACATGAATGTTGGTTAAGTCTGATCACAATCTTACAGCAGCACAAAGAATTGAGTTGCTGTGCTGTCACTTGTCTGCAGGAGGTGCTCTAGCATTGGGTTGGTTTGATACCAGCAGTTGTACCCTGTATTATCTGAATAAAAGCACTGTTTGTCATAGAATACTGGCACTGCACTATGGCACTGTCTGAGACAGGACACCACAGACTTCTCTGTAATCAGGGATGTGAAATAGCATAGTGTGTGTGGCAGTGCATGTCAGAAGAGACATCGAACGGAATAAAAATAATGTAATTAGGCTAAAAGCAAACCCATTTTAAGAAGGAGACATGACAATGCTGCAGGCATAATCACTTGCTGCACTACTGCCACACTATGGCCTGCAGCCCTCTCATATACTAGGGTTTAGGCAAGCTGGTGCCAAGAGGCCTTCAGAGCCATCATTTTCACTACCCATAGAACTTCTGTCTATAGCCATGACAAAGTACACCAAAATTTAAATTAAAAAAAACTCCACCAACTTTAAAGGAAATGAATGATACAGTGCACCCTAAATTACAGCACTACTGTGTGAAAGCAAGTATAAATATTAAGTATGGAATGTGGGCAAACAGAAAATATCTTGTGTATTATACAGATACACTTTTTGTGTTTGTAGCAAGTTACTTATTAAGTCAATGTGCAGGCACTAATATTAATAAACAAAGTCCTTATTACTTGGAAAATCACACTTTTTCTCATATTCATAAATATTATAAAAAACGTGAATTTTTTCACTTCCAGTTACAAAGTTCCAACAGACAGTAACTATCGTACAATCTGATGTATGTACTTGACTATTTACAACCTCTCTTTCTCACTCTCTGTTTCTCATACACACATACAGAAAACAAGCAGTCACAAAATTCAAAACACCACATGATGTGGATGTCAAAATGATTGCTCAAACGCATACCATTTTTCATAACAAACAGTATTTATTGAATGTAGTATTGCCAAGATGTTCACACAGAACACTATGTGATACAGTTTGCTTGGTGTGTTCCAACAAATTTAAGTACAATAATGGTAACTTAAGAATGACACAAATCCTACTGAACACTCAACTGCATCCAAAGAGACAAAACTTTGGTTTCTTTCTTTAAAATAGAAATGTTAACCTGAGTATTTTAAAAGCTAGTGTAACATTGTGTATGTGCCGGTACATAGTGCGCACTTTCTGGCACATCATTAGTCACAAAGAAACATCTGAATTTACCCAAAAAAAAAAAAAACCCCCCCACAGTAACATTTAATGCACAATCTTACACAACACATTTCCCTGATGACAAGTCGCATGCAATTCTAATGTATGCCATTTTAAGACTCCTTCATTTAATTTTTTGTCGAGGTGTTCAGCCTCATCACATCAGTGAAACTACAAACTCTGCTAAACTTGCATGTTCTTTGCATTATATTACACAGGTGCTTCATAAGCTATGAAAAATGAAAATAGAAGCTTTCTCTTTCATTAATATCTTCTGGAATGTGACACTACCTAATGTGATGGAGGTAGCAGGTTTCTCTGAATTGTAGTTACCTGTCCACCAAACTAGATGATAACCCACAGTACCATGTCTTTATAAACTAAGTGTCATGCTAATCAGATATTTCTGTTTCATTTTTCATGATTATTAATCATGGCATGGAAATGTTGATCTCCTGCCAATCATTCACTGACAGTTGCCTAAAGAAACTTCTGACACTGAAGGTATCAGATCTGCAGTACTCATTGCAGTGAGTGTAGATTATCATGTTTTGTGATAATGTACCACCTGTTTTGGCATACAGGTAGCATGTTTTCCAAGAACATGCCATTCTGCCCAGAAGACAAAAGCAGCAGGTCCCTGCAGAATGCTGGAACCTGTCTACTGAACAACACTTCACATCTAGAAGAATGATGTTGAGAGCAGTAAATGTTCTTCCTGTATTCGTGTGTGGTCAATATATACAATTTATTTTGTTCTGCTGTGCTTGACAGTGATTATGTTGTCACAGGGCTGGTAGAAATTGTTTGTGAAGTGCCAAAAAGTACTAAGTTTCACTGTATCGATGCTATGCAGGTAGTTAGCAAGATGGAGGCCATAGGACAGACAGTGTGTACTGGATGCAGATAACAGCAAGAATTCTGTGGTTGTAAGTTGACACATTTGTGTATAACTTTGATTATGTAATAATGAGAAATAGGGTTGTTCACAAATAAGTTTCCTTGGACCTTCCATCTTCTGTTATCCATCTGCACAGTTTCCTGAAATTATTCTCATTTTGTCACATGTCCACATTGTGATTCTGTGTTATGTGGATAACTAAACTACAGACACTGTAGTAACAGCTTATACTGCTGCCTGTAGGAACAATGTTAATAATGCAGTATGACTGGAACTGTTCATGGATCACAGAGCTGCCATGTCAGAGAAGGAGCAAACTGTGCCTCTTCTGCTAATCTATGTCTTTTACTGATCTGCACAGGTTGATGGCTAACTCAAAATGACTATGTGACAACAAAGCAAGTTGTGGCTAAAGGGATGTCACCTCCAAAGTCACAATTAGCTAATGTGTGAACGGGCACGCACGCACACACGCACCACACACACACACACACACACTTGCAACTCTGCTATGCCTCTTGTGCAAGTTGCAGCAGATGTCTGAGCCTGGCTCTATGTTGGTATGGGTTTCTAATACCTTAAAATATACACTGTTTGACCTCACTGACCTCTGCCCACGTAGAAAGAGGCGTGAAAACCATTTGTTAGGTAAAGGTGCCCACATGGCAGATTCTGTTATGTTATTGGTAAGATGATGATTATGAGGCTGATGGTGACTGTGGGAACCAACAGCACAGTGTGGCCTGTGAGCTAAGGGAATGCAAAGGTTTAAATTGCTGATCACCTCTATCCACACAGATCTAACTAGAAACTGAACTCTGGACACTTTGAGTAAGAATTCATTGTCTTAGCCTGATAACCACCTGGACCCTGTTGGACAACATTAGCAGCACAATCTGAAAGACAAGGAACAGCAAATTCTGTGGCACAACAAGGGACAGAAATAATATTTTGTAAATGTTTAACTACATGTATTTTAACAATTAAGTTTGGTAGAATTAGAAACCAAGATCTACTGCTATGCAGAACACATCATAAAATGGAGGAAGGCAGTGTATTCAACCCAACATCTCTAATGCAGCCCCAGAAGCTGATGTCACTGCATTCACAGATGTGGATGCTAGTCTCCAGCATTGCCACACCACGTAGACATGCTAAGTCAATGTGTCTGACATCTTAAAAGTCAGGCTTGCATTTCTTTGTGAATTTAAATTCACATCACATCTATCCTAAAGTCATTCAAATTTGTTGAAGCCTTTACAGAACCACAGTAAATATATTTCCCACTTACATTAACATTAAAATACTCTCTATTCTGCTCACAGTGGATTTATGTGTTTTAGATGATTCCTAGAATATAAAGTGGTTATTTCCCTAAACACCTCTAACTGAATGGTCTTCATAATGAAGACTGTGTGTTTCTGTTAGATAGAAGCAAATTCACTGTTAGAGAAGAAAAGTATGTGCAGAATACTGAGGTAACACCACGCAATCTGATAAGATACATATCAATGCTTTAGAGGGAAATGTTGCTATTATCTCACTTTGTTTAACCCTACAAATAGAGGTGGCATGCTACTTCAAAATGTTTGTATTTACCTACCAATCTACATGACATCACATCCCAGTGATCACATGGAAGATTATCTTGTAATATGAACAAGATATGAAATGTACATACAATGTTAACATCAACGGGTGGTTGGTTCTGTGCATCCTGCTTTGTCCACCTCAATTATACAGTTCTCATTCTAGTAACTCTATGATCCTTCAAGTCATCAGAACCACTCACCCAGTGTAAAAATGTCACATCCCAGAAGACAAATCCTCAACAACACTGCTGTGAAAACCTCAAATCTTGCATTTTCTGCTTCAACCACAACAGTGAAGGGGGCAAAGCCAGACTGCAGCAGGCAGACACACTGTGTGTTACAAACTGAGTCAGTATTTAGTTTCACTGCAGAAGCCTCTTTTTGACTGCAATTACTAATAATAAGTAGAATCTGCATTTAGAGGTAGCAAAACTGTTCATTCCTGTTCTCAGCACAGTGGTGACAATACCAAATAAAGGTGACTGGTGCATACACTTAGTTGCAAAACACAAACAAGTCATTTCCAACACAAGGCATCTCCTCAACAGTGGGAAAACTGGCACATTAAAAGTCAAGAATGAGCAACAGTACACACAAAGATTCATTCCTTGCTTCTGAAAAACAGCCTCTTCGGTCTCTGTTAAAACCAATAAAAAATACAAGGAGTCTAAAAAATGTACACATGTTTTATGAAGAAATACAGTTTCAGGTATTCATAATGGTATGTAACAGATGGCACTTGTTGTACTGTGCAACTGCCATGCCTGTCAATGCATGACATATGGAAGTAGAGGTACATGTGATATTCAAAAACACAAGTCAATTTTGAAGTCCCACCGTAAATTTGAAAATGTTCGGGGGAAAACTCTAACATTTCAAGAAGTCAGTTAGGTGTGTAACTGAGTGGTGTGTAACTGAGTGGTGTGTAAAGGCATTTCAGCAGGAATTTTGATGTAACTTTGCTGTCAGCTGTTCCAGCAGTTATCAGTCTGGCTGCTAAATGTACCATCACTTATGAACACACCAAATATTGCCTTTTCCTCTGAGATGTGTGAAATCACAGTGTGCATGTTCAGTTAAGATACACTAACCTTAATGAACCCTTCCTTCTGATGTCTCTACTCTACATGAAACCAAAGCAGCCACCTGTAAACATAAAGATGGTATTCCACGCAGATTTCAAATAGAGTTAATTTTCCAAAAATTGGGTAAGAATCCAGTGATCAATATCTTGTAACATATGGGAAGGCATTGTAGACTAAATATAAATCAGATCAGAAGCAACACTGTCACTTTTTTATCACAAGTAGCAGGTTCAAACACAAACAGAATTTAAAAGAAAAACTTTATTTTCTTCTGATTTATGCAATTGAAATGGTTTGTTACAGTCAGCCAGTCACACTGTGAAACTGTAAAACTGATCTGATACTGCACATTGCAACTGTAAGGCCAGCAATCACTTGTGGTTCTCAAACAAAACTATAGGGAATGATAAGAACACAGAACCTCCAATTAAAAAAACCTTTTCATGGTAACTTCTCCCTTACTTGATCCTGTTGCCACATTACATGGCATATCTTCAAAATGTCTCTGAAACAACAAACACACAAAAAAAAGCTGCTATTGCAAATACTTTCCAGCAAATCCCTAAATTCTGAACATTGCACCCCACTGTAAACTGCAGAACTAGATGTTTCTTATCAGCATAACGAATACTGAAAATGTACGTCAAATAACAAGAACCAAAGGAGAGAGAAACACTGAGTGAAGTAAAGAACAGTGATCAGACATCGGAGAGTTGCAGAGTCACTGACGTCTTTAGCAGACAAAGTGCTGAAACCAGTCTTTGTTAAGTAAAGGAAGTTCCATTACATGCAAAAAATAGACATAACACGCGTTATAATAATTACACATAAATATGCACTCAGCTTCAAACCCAACAACTTAAAAATACTGAAAAAAAAAAAAAATAAATTACAGTCAGTAAAAATAATATCTTTTGTTATATTACAGGCAATAATACGTCTTGACAAGTACAAAATGTGATAGAGATATATATATGTATATGTGTATATATATATATATATATATAGCAACACAACCATTGAATGTGCATTATGAAATAGACTTCTTTCACTGTGCATTTTACTTCCAAACTGTTCTCACCTAACCTTCCCATAAATATCACATACAAATGTACAGTTCTTCTGAACTCCTGACTTCAAATCCACTGTGAAACTAATGAATATCTAAAGCCTTATACAGCCATATAAACGTACGCCTCTTTGTTTCTCACTTACAGGTAAGGCCATCAGTAAATCAAGGCCACCATAATTTAAGGCAATACAACGAAGGCTTCAAAGAATCTAATTCTGAGCTCCCTGAAACATCAACAGTTGATTCATTGACAGAAAGCCAGACCACATGCAGCTTCTGTGTGTACAAACACTGTGATATTTCTTACCTCGTTCCAACAGACACTCACATTTGACTAGGGTGCACATGCTTATGCCTCATAAAAACAAATAACAAACATATGAAAACAAACCAAACTTTTCTTTTAATGAACTTCACCCTCTCATTCCTGATTCTCTCCATTCTGAACGCCAAACAGCCTAGCAGCCTCATCAGCAGCAGATTTCGACTGCAGTACCTTGTCTATTATTGATCCCTGAATCCCAAGCAGGTTTCCAATTAGGTCTGTGTTATCATCTTCTGCATCATCCCTCCTGTCTGCTGTTCCCACTGTACTTAATGAAAACTTTGAGCTTAGAATCTTTGCTGCAGCAGAAGCTGTGAAATTTTCAGAATCATTATCCCATTGCTTCAGGGCTTTATTAGCAGATGTGGTGGTTATGTTGTTGTTATTATGGTTTGTCATCTTGAGGGGTTTACCATCAACAGAACCTGATAAGGATGCTCCAACTTCCTCATCTCCACTGATTCCAGCTGCATCTTCTCCCGAGTGTTGCTTTTTGGTATGATGATGTAGCATGCTATGAAGAGTGGTACCACTGCTAGGGTGATCTTCATCTCCACTGACCACAGAGACATCCTCAGTGGAAGTTGCTGAAGAGTTGTAGAGGGCAGTGGAGTTACTGTGCTTTTTGCGATGTCGCAGCATGCTATGTTTAAGTGTAAAGCGTCGACGACAAATGTCACATGAGAAGGGACGTTCCCCTGTATGGGTCCGCATGTGACGCCGCAAGTCCTCGGCAGACCAGAACCGCCGCATGCAGAATGCACACTTCACCTGGTACAAACAAAAGCAGATCTCATTTACAAAAAGACAACTTGGAGCCATGGATTCATAATTTTGTCTTTGCAAGATAATATCAAAATATTCAAAGTACAAAGCCTGTGATTTCCAAGCAATTTCAACATATTAGGCTTCTTTATTTCCAATCTTCTTACTCACAGCCTTACTTGTACCAGACAGAAAGCCACAAGTGGCAAAATTTAAAACAAAATACATATTATTACAGGAATATAACAAGACTGGGAAGGGTGTATCCATGATTTAGTAGGCAGTGTTTAAAGATGCATTCTTTACTTCCAGATGCCATATCAAACTGACATTCACCTTTCTGTTGGCATAGTCTGGGAACTTGCCACGCAGCTGCTCCAAGCTCTCTTCTCCTCCTGCATGGCCATCATCAAGGTGTGGCACTGCGCCATTGTTGCTGCTGCTGCTCACGTTGTTGTCCTCAGTTCCGGTACTGCAACTGGAGTCAAGAGCTCCCTTTGACATTAGGAGCTCAAACTCTGATGGGTGGCTCTCACGGATGTGCTCGAGGGCCTCCTGACGCTCTGCATAGCTGCCCTCACACAGGTGACACTTAAATGGTAGGTCTGCTGATGACACCACAGCAGTGCTGCCACCTGTGTGAGTCTCTGGTGCAGATGTGTAGAATTTCGGCACTTCTGCTGTATTATTGCTATAAGGAGGAACATTAAGTTTCTTGCAGCAAGCATTAATACAGGGTCATCGTTTATGTGACAACAGTCACTAGCCACTTCCTGTCAGCTTGCTTCAGTTACAAAACATCAATATCCAATGAACGTGTCTGATAGGGAATCAAGTCCGTGAGCCAAAGGAAAATATATCCAGAACCTTCTTTAAATATGGTAAATAAAAACTTGATATTAACTGCAAAACATTGAACTAAGATGTGTGAATTGCAGCTGACAGCAAACTGTAATGGCAGTGAGAGCTGCACTGTCTGCTGTCACATGCAGTGTGATGTGAGTTGTCAGACAAAATAATGATCCTGTATATGTGAAGGCAGGCAGGCTACATCTGTAATGGACCCCCTAACAAATGAAAACATTCTAATTACATTCATATTTTTTTTTCCCTCCCATTTCACTAAATTTGTATCAGAAGTCTCCAGCACAGGTCTACTAATGTAGCAGTGAAGCAAGGGCTGACTCCTCACTGTATGAGGTGCATTCTATAGTGCCACGACTATCAGCTGTCACTTCTTATCACTTTCTCATGTTACTGTAGACCACACATATGGCAGATTTACAGTCAGAAGTGACAAACTATAATGTTCAGACACAACAGGGGCACTCTACAAAATAAGGGAGGATGATACTATGAATAACACTCGAAAATATAACATTTTGCAGAAGAATACATGCTTGCGTTCTCTCTCTCTCCCCACTCTCTCTCTCTCTCTCCCCCCTCTCTCTCTCACTCACTCACACACACACACACACACACACACACACACACAAAGGATGAAGAATATGACACCGTGTACTCTGGTAGATGGATATTAACTGTTCTATGAAGCTTTGAGACACCGGCAAAATTCTGCTAGACAGTACAGTGTAATATCAGCTACAGCTATTTGTTTTGCTTGATTCATGTCGAGTGCACAATAAGTGAGGGAATGTGTACAGCGAACTGGGAAAAAAAGGTAAGGTAAGGGCTGTGGCCTATTTTGAGACTCTTTTGAGAAATGTGACAGCAAGGCATAGACAAATATCTGAGTCTTCTGGGCTGTGACACTGTGTGACTGGGCAAACAGAGTCAAGCAGTCCAAAAAGAGAAAGTGAGGTAATGTGTAGGAACAGGGTAACGGTTAAGGGCAGTCAGAGACATGTTGTCACCTTCCAGAAAGACTTGACTGCCCATTCCTTCCACTTGGCAGTCTGTTGCCGAATGTTACCTCAACAGCTGGCTCCTCTGGCAATCTGCAACAACTGATGAGAGGTTATGGACACTGCGATCATCAAGTTCTTGCTGCTTCAGGCTGCCTTCCCATTGGGCAGTCCCCCTGTCCTTGTCATCACCGGCATCTTCACTGCCACTAGCATGACTCTCGTCTCCTCCGTACCGGCTCTCAGGACGACTGCTCCCTGCAGTACTTGCATTCCAGCCTTCTTCAGCAGACATAACCGTCCTGGTAGAAGTAACACACACATTTATTTCTTTATTATCAAACCAGTAGGCTTTGATCTCTTTAGAAACCATCATTCAAATGCACATATGAATTCAAAAGCAGGATTTTACATATTCATACACTTGGCACATCAAGCAGTATATTCAAGAAATATTTATCGCTAGTGGTTATTTGTCACAGCATGGGAAAGGTATACTTCGACAAGTACTGGTCACCTCTCGGTCCCAACTGATTATCTGTAAATGTGACCCAAGTCAAAGTAATTAACAATATCAGGGCAGTACACAAATGTTTCCATGATCCCATGACACATTTCAAATGCTTCCAGCCTTTGTGCACTGTATTGTGTGATGTATTTTAAGGTAATTTAAATTTTAAACTCCGCTGCTGTGGGAAGTAGTTGGAATTCACAGTTCTGGTTCAGCAAAGTGTTAATTCACTTCAATTAATTCTGTCATTGAAGTAAACATAGTGACACTTGGAGTCGAAAGGTTGATGGCTAGCCCACAATTACAAGTGATCCCCACCTCTATATGTCCTTTGAACTGTCAATGTTATGTCCAAATACTGCTGATAGTATCAATTGGTCTCCACCAGCACAGTAATACCCTGATGGTATCAATTGGTCACCACCAGCAAAGCAATACATGAGTGACAGTATCAACTGGTTGCCACCAGCAAAGCAATACACAGCTGCACAACACAACATCAGAACACTGAAGGGACTCTACAGTTCATTTATGCGGAATTCAAATTTCATCTTTTGCCATTTGTGTCAGCGGTGACCTGACGGGTATTGCTGTGTGTCCCACCATCAGATGTCACCACTACAACACACTCTTGAATACATGTAGAGTTAGAGCTGGTAGGTCTTCATCAGAACTTTCAGCTGTGTTTTGGCCATGCACAAAACTGACCACTCTGACCATGTGACCCACTGGTCAATCCCACTTTCCATCTCTAAGTACAACAAAACTGGAAGTTGTTCTACCATGCCATCTGCCTCCTAATCAGTTTAACTGCAGTCTCTACAAGTTGCCTGTGATTCAGTTTAATACTGTCTTTCTTCAGTCATCTCTTGTAAATCATTCTACAATGTATCATGGCCTGTGCTGTCATGTGTGTGTGAGAGTTACGGCAGCAACTGGAACATCACACTGAAATGGAACACAAACAATAAAGGAAAACTCTGCAATGAACAGTGATAATATAACAGTTCTTGAATAAGTCTTTAGTTGAAAAGAAACTCTGTTCTTAGTGAAGAGATGCGTGCAAAAGAGACATCAACAGTACTAACAGCATTCTAGAAACTGCATTATACATTGTTTGTCAAACATTTCTGGGGCTATTTAAAGCATTAAATCACATGCATAATTTTGTTCCCTGAAAAAGAAATGTGAGAAAATTATGAAAGTAATTGCAGAGAAACACCAATATAGACTGAACTTTCTGTATAAATTTGTACATTGTAAAACTGATTCGTTCTTAAAAGCCAAGTTTTGTTACCACATTATTTATATCTTTAAAAACGCAGTAAATAAAATGTATTTTCTTAAATGTTATTTTTTTTTACTTTAAAAGTATATGAAAAACGCAAACTAGGAAAAAAACACAGGCATTTAAACTCAGCCTGCTAAGTGCAAATAATTAAGCAGTGCCTTACGGAACACAGTGTCAACAGGTATGGCTTACAGTGTTTGGTAAGGAAGAATGACAAGAAATATCCAATATAGTATCAGTGATTAAGTTAAGGAACCAAATACTGGCAAGGAAAAACATATCTGGGGTGAAGAATAGATGCCCCTGCCATAAAAATAAATAAATGAATAATTAAATAATCAATAGAAGTTTAGGTTAGGTTAGGTTAGGTTACATTAGGTTAGTGCAAATCTTCTGGAAAGTAATGCTGTGTTGTTTGACAAGCAGTTCCCAGCATTCAGGATCAAGCAATCAAAGAAGAATAGCTGAACAATACAAAGCATGTGTTACATAGGTGTGGTTAATGTGAGTAGCAGATGGCTAAAAGCTTAGAAAGCCAATAATGCTGAGAGTGTGGACGAGAAAGTACATGGAACATTGCAAGAGGCACTTTTGGATATTTGTAAGATAGAAGAGCTAAGGTGAGGGAAGGTTTGCACATGTATTCTTTCATCCATCTCCATTTCGTTTTACCAAGGCTCCTCCCACTACCACCACTCTTGGCTTGCCACCCCCTGTGGTTATTAGATACTCTATATCACACATTACTTGTAGTGTACTGCTTTTCTTCTTGGACTGCTTGATCTTGAAGATAAAGGTACCACAATCCTTTAAAATGTCAAAACCCACTCATAAAATAAAACAGTACTACATCCTGGAAGACCTGTAAATTCAGCAACACTACTCCAAGAACCTCAGAGCTCTCACAAGTGAAGCTCCTTGCAGTCCTAACCAATATTTTGCCTTCTGTAACACACCTTGGTATAAGCGACTGTGGTGCAGGTCCAGTACTGACAGGACTGTGCTTTGTCTGCACATGCTTCTTGAGGTTGCTCTGTGTTGAGAACGTTGAGCTTGGACAGTAGTTGCACTTGTACGGCCTCTCAGGAACATTCCTCATGGTGTAGTTTCCTGAACTTGAGCCAGGCGAAGTCTCAGAGCTTGACGAAGATCCTCCGCCTTGAGATGCTGATGAGGTCGACTGGCTGCCATGTTTGCGGAGCAGATGGCGGTCGCAGTTTGATTTGGTGGTGAAGAGCAATGAGCAGTGTGGACATTTGTAAGGCTTCTGCCCAGTGTGAGTTAGCACATGGCGCCTCAGAGATGAAGTCCACGGGAATGTCCGCGGGCAGTAAGGACAGGACACACGGTTTGGCGCCAGTGAATATGCACTTTTCTTCTTCTCTACACCAGTGGTGTTTGTGTTGGTGTTGCCCAGCTCACACTCTGACCTGTAGAAGATATATGACAACTGGCAGTCATGTCATGATAAGTACTGCAGAGTAACAAGAACCAAATGACTGTGCCATCCTTTAGCATATTATGAATATGTATCTCTGAACTTCAGCCATACTGAACTGAGAGGTTTCATGCAGTGTGTCCCACTCATTCAGTAAGTTCTGAAAGTTGAACAGATCTTTAAATAACCAACCACACCCCTATATGCATTTGTCTTCTCCCCCACACATGACACATGCCCCACCCATCTTATCTTCCTTGCTTCAAATAATATCTGGTGAGGAGTAAAAACCGTGAAGCTCCTCATTATGCAATTTTCTCCAGTTGCCTGTTACTTTCTCCTAAGCCCAAATAACTCCCTCAGTACCCTGTTCTCAAACACCATCAGCAATGAACAGATCTTTACACACCTTCATACATGCTGATTCCTCTGCTTACAAACACATGAAATAAGAACTACTAACACTTATGAATGCGCATCTTTTAAATATATGTATTATTTAACTTTTTGGAGAGACAATAAAAACTGCACATATGAATTAGAGTATATGAATGAATTTATTCTTCGTAGAAATATAATTAAAATATCTACCTAAGACAAAAATTACCTCAAATTTCAGGTGATCCTCTTTGAAGAAACATAAAATATAAGGAGTTACACCCGTGAGCCTTAGTTGGCCATTTTCAGACAATCCCTAGTTTGAAATTACTGGAATTCAAAGTAGGCCTTAATTTTTAGGTTCAGGTAAATTTAGTTAACTGAAAAAGTTACTGAAAAATATTCATTGTATGTCATTTTTATTTTGTGTTCTTCTGTGCGCTATTAATTTCACATTATTTGTTTGCATAGGGTGTGCTGATGTTTGCTCTTAATTTTGTTATTCGCAGAGGGTGTGCTAAAATGCGCCATTAATTTCATGTTATTTGTACAAAGTGTGCCAATTTGTGCCACTTCCAAACTAGGTTATATCTAAACAAGTCAAGCAACGTATGTATAACGTAATGTTCAGGCGTGTTCATGGAACGACTGTTGCAGCGGAAAAGCAGTTTGTGTCTGTAGTCTTAGATATCCAGCGTGCAACGCACGTGTACTATATTGTCATCTGTGGCATGTCCACCTCTGCAATATTTTTCCACATTATCTCACAAATGGCACAAATTTGGGAGAGAAAAAAAGTTATTTAACACAAAATCTGCATTTTGACTTTCTCTACAGCTGATACCTGAAACATTTCTCATTCTAAGAAGAACTGAGTGAGATATTGTCATAAATGTGCATCGGTCTTGATGTAAAGCACCGTTATTCTTGTCAGATTTGAATGAAACTTGAACTTTCTTGACCGATTTTGGAAAAATTCTCGGATATAAAATTTCATGAAAATCTGTCCAGTGGGAGGCAAGCTCTTCCATGCAGATGGACAGCTGGAGAGAGACACGGTGAAGTTAACAGTTGCTTTTCACAATTTTGCAAATGCACCTACAAGGGCTTTTTTTTTACAATAATATAAAATCAGACTTCATATAATATATTATATCTTGTGGGGTAAACTGTGCTGTGTTACAAGTATGCACGTTGTGAATGGAGTTTTGGAATGCACATTGTTCATAAGCAGAAGAATGACAGTACTTATGTTAACAAGAAATACAATAAACATGGCTTGAACAGTATGAAAAGTTGTGGTTATATCAGAAAGATGTAATCTAAAGTGGTACTGTAACAGCTTTCATTGCCTATCTACTATACTAAATTTAATCAAAGTTAGTTACATGTTTTGGAAAATTAAGCAGTACAGAAATGGACAGACATTTCTTCAAATTACATGTCCTCTTCCC
>JGI20166J26741_11225560_pt1 | contig 14162 bp, 10 predicted proteins | sample TergutCu122P5_FD_26741 | JGI IMG/M metagenome (IMG submission 26741)
GAGGGGGTTGTGAGGACTGGATGGAGTTGGCTCAGGATAGGGACAGGTGGCGGGCACTTGTGAGTATGGTGATGAACCTTCGGGTTCCAAAAATGCGGGGGATTTCTTGACTAGCTGCAGAACCAGTTAGCTTCTCAAGTAGGACTCTGCTCCATGGAGTAAGTAAGTAAGTAAAGTTTTCATGAAACATTTCTCACTTGAACGTATACTTTGTAACAACAAACCCAATAATTAGTATGCTTCTTTCTTGTCCACTGTCCAACAATTAATGGTCACAGGGAGGAATATTTGCTTTCTGTAAGGCTGTAAGCTGAGACGACAGACAATTCAAAATGGTTCAAATTCATTTTAATGTAACTGTAGATGAGAAGTTATGAACCCAGTTTAAGCTTTATGTTGGATGCAGTTCCTATTTCTGTAATTTATCTTTCTCAGTTTATAGTGATACTTCTAACCTGTTTTCTTTAAACCATTGTGAGGGTAATTAAATGGCTTATTGCTATGACACATTGATAATAAATAGCTGACGTCCTTGCATTACCAAAATAAAGTGTCAAAGATAATTCTAAAGTTGTGGGCGAGATGTATTGATGCCTAGTATGGATTGTATTATCTGTCACAGGTCTCATCCAGCAGGGCTTAAAATAGTATCTGAAGGCCAAGTTTAACAATAAAACACACTATGATAACTAGTTTATCAGTAAATTATTAATGCCGTAATTTTAAGACTATTATCAATTGACTTAAAAAGGGTACTTTTTGATGTACATATTTGTAATTTAAAAACTTTAAAGGACTGAATGCTGTATTGACATAATGCTTTTGAAGTAACTGATACTGTAGAATTTACTCTTTTTCATTTTTTTAAGCTATCTGGGTAAATAAGCCTTGTCCAAAATTGTTATTTTTAGGATGAGTGTAAGAGTTTTATTTTGGAGAGTAACACTACTGTGTTGAAATATACAAACTTATGTTACATACGTAGTAAGTAAGTAACTGTTGGTGAGTAATTATCTTTTCACAAATTGCATGTAACCTGTATGTATATCTGATTAATTAATTTCAAGTTGTATAATTTTGTTTCAAATTTCAGCCCCCAATGAAGTTAGAATAATTGTTCGAGTAAAAGATGTGAATGATAATGCGCCAAGATTTATAATAAATGGACGTCCAATTGTAGCAGCAATACCAACTACAGCCACATATGGATACCAGATTGTTAGGCTACAGGTAAACCTTATTGTACAGTCATTTATATACATACTCTTCAGTGACTTCAGCAGTTTTAGTTTTGAGTGTGGTTGGCAGAGCTGTTGCACTATAACCTGCATTATCTCTTGTTGATACACAGTCTCCTATTATTATTGGGATTATGTAAACTTGCAGCAGCAGCAGCCTTGTCATGCAGCATGCTTGTTATAAATGGTCGTGGGCTACATGTAGTGAAGTGCACAAAGTGCATTTTTTTCTCTGTGGCAGTGCTTTTCTCATAGCTAATGGAGGTTGTGCTAAATGCCTAGACCACACAACACATTACGTGAAGGCGTATGGGGGAATGAAGGTACACCTTTGCTAATTCTGAACCTAGGGACTAGATGGGGATAACTGGTCAGCTTCACACCACGACCACTGTAATTGCAGGAAAGTGTCCCCGTTAACCATGAAATATGAGACTGAATGGGCTCCAGAGCTTGTCTGGCAGCTTTGGAGAAGAGGAACTCTCTTGTCCCTGTTAGAAATAAAACCATGTCTTATGCTTTCTTTTGGGTGATTCCCCAGCGTCTGAATTTTATATGCCAACGTTTCGGAACACTCTGTCTTGGCTGAGGACATGTTTGGGGTTCATTCTACACGCACCTACCTGCCTATGAAGATGGAACAGAGTGTTCCGAAATGTCGGCATATAAAATCAGACGCCGGGGAATCACCCACAAGAAAGCGTACAACATTCAGGACACGGCGAAAGTTTGAAATCAAGAAATCAAACCATGTTTCCTCAGAAATCCAGCCCGTGTCTTAGTCCAAAGAGTGCCAATCACAAAGTATTTCGTGAAAAAACAAGTACTGTATTTACATACCTATATGACACTTATGAGCAATAATTGGTTCACCAACTATTATTTTACTTGTTTGAGCCTTGTTTGATGGCAAACTAAGCTTCAGTGTGACATGCAAGGAATTTAATGATAAAATGAACACAATATAAAAGCTCTCGTGAAAAATATATGTGGGTAGTCCTGTAAAAGTTAAGTTGATTGAATCTGTTGCTGACTTGAAAAGTGCAAGTGATTATCAGACACCAGAGCAACATTTTGATATTGATGTCACTGCTTTAGTAACGCTGATACATATGTAAGGAAGGAACATGGAATGACACGAAGCAATTACGTGTTATAATGTGTCTGATTATTCTTCTGTTGTAATGTGTCTGATTATTCTTCTGTTGTTAGAGCAGGAGCATCATGGTTTGTAACACAACAGATATAGGTGACTTTACATATGGACTGAGCAAGGTGCTTTAGCATAATATACTGTTTTACTGTCTTGTCTGAATATTTATTGGTGGTCTTCCAAAGCCACATCACAAAAAATTCTGCCAAAGTGCCTGGATATCGTTTCAAAATTCTTAACTTCTCATGTTTCATGATAATTTATACATCTCAGAACACTGTATAATGCAGCATTATAAAATAACTGTAGTATGGAGTTTAGAGCTAATCAAACAGATCATGTTAATTGGTAGTTAGGCACAGTTTAAGTCATTTTACAAGTGATGCTTTTATTGTCCCTTTTCCCTTGTAGTTTTAGTCTACAGGCTGGAACACCATGAAGTTATGTTTTGCTAAGTGTTCATCCTGAGTAATTTTAGGGAGGGACTCAAAATGTAAGTGATAGTCATTGCTAAAATTTAAGTATTAGATCTGTATATACTTTTGTCTAATTAATACTTTTATGGTGATTAAGTACCTGAATACATGTCATGTATCTTCAACCCTTTTGTCTTTACTTTGAAGAGTTATATTTGGAAAATTGTGTGATATTTATCTTAATTTACTCTATTTTCTGCCAGTGTGAGTTGCAAACTGCCTACTCTAACAGATATATTTAAATTCCTATATATTGAAGACTACCTCCAAGATCAAACAGTTAGAGTTGTTGTTTTTATTGCATCCATGACTCATGCCATTTATTATGGCGTAGCAGGTCTTTAAGATAAAGTAGAGTGGGTCACAACCAATTTGATGTCTTTAATGTGATACTGTGAAAATACAGAGTGACTTGATGATACTACTACACAACCAAAGATTTGAATCGTGTTTGGAAGATGGCAGTAGTGCTGGCCAAGACAATGCCCTCACAGTCCACAGAAAGCTCACTGAGTGTTCTTATTTTATGAAATACAGTCTGCAGTTTTTGTTGAAGATAATGAACACACTTCCAAATCAAACCACTCAGCAGCATGACTCCGTATCTGCAATAAAAGAATGTTGTGTGTGACATTCTGGTCCAGGTGTTGGCAGAATAATAAAAAACTATGCAGTGTGACATGGAATGCATATGAAAAGCATAACAAGCCCAAAAAAGTCAACTTGATATGCTAGGAATGAAATAGAGCTGCTAGAAATCAACATTACAAGTCCTGGATGGGAAACTACAGATGGAGCCATACTGAGTGCAATTGCTGCAGGTGCTAAGCAAAACCAATGAGATACAGTAACTGACTTTCTGTAGTGAAACGTAAGCATGTGTGGAAGAGGATAACTTCATTGAATAAACTGTGTTCAGTGACTGGGCTGTTTTACTTGCATGGTACAGTGAAGAAACAATACGTATATTAGGGGCACTGGACCACCAAGAGAAGCAGTGGAATACCAGTGCAACAATCCAGATGCTACAGCCTTTTGTGCTATGAGTTTCTGAGTAGTATGGACTGTTCTTCACAGAACCAGTGATACCTGGAGTGGTTTATCTGGAAATGATGCAGAACTACTTGATACCACAGCTACGTGGTCACAACAATCTTACCAAGAATTTTCAAGATGGCTCACTACCACTTTTTTTACAGAGGTCTGTGCCTATCACAATCCAGTTTTTCTTAGAAAATTGATTGTGCATGTAGGACCTATTTTCTGGCCCCAGTTTTGCCCACATCTGACACTTCTGGAATTGTGAAGGAAGTGGTGTATTTTCCTATGATGCTTGCAGCCCTCCATTAACTGTGGCAGTGAATTAAAATGTTATTAACAAGGTTGATCAAATTGCTACAGTGAATGTGAGAAGATTTTTTCTGTCACTGGGACATCTGCAGAGTAACTACAAAAGTTGACACTAAACACCTGTAGATGAACTTAAGGTGTATCTTCAGATTGTGTAAGTGGTTTCATGACATTGTGCCTTTCTGTATTTTTATACCATTTCAATAAAACTATCAGGTATTCTTTGACCCTTCAAGTACCTAATCCATTTTTCAGTGGTCTGTGAAGAGTAGACAGAATTCAGGGAGCATCTACACTATTTATGTCAAGAAACAAAATTTCAAAATTTGTTGTGTGGAAATGCAGATGATGAAAATAGAAATACATAGTAGTTCAAACTTAGTCTTTAGTGCTCTTTCAGCAAGTGACTTATACAATATCTTACAGGCTACTGACCCTGATGAAGGACTGAATGCAGACATAAGGTATCAGATCCTGGGAAGGATTGATGATGAGTCCCGTAAATTTATCATTGATCCTGTAACAGGGCAGGTTCGTTCTATTGTGAACTTTGCCTATGATGCTGGTCGTGTGTATGGGTTTGATGTAAAAGCCACAGATAAAAGAGGTGCAGATGATGGAAAATCAGCCATCACAAATGTCTTTGTAAGTGTTTTCTGATTTATTATATTTTGTTCATTTACAGGATGCAGTAAAATTAGTGAACTTGTTGTAGTTTCAAATGCAAACTGTCAGGAATATGAGAAATTTTTACAAATTTTCGGAGTCACCAATTCAAATGCAGTTTACAGGCTACTTTTATCAAAAATTATCTCATTCAAATTTCCTTTACCTACTGTGACACAGTGTTGAGCTCATAGAAGAATGTGCATTTTATTACGTTCCTCAAAATTTTCTCTTCAAACAGATTGAAATCTTGAGATCTAGGAGGCCACAGTTCATGACTTATTAATTATTCTTTGAATATCATTCCAACTTCTGTAGCTGTAATTGGCCATACATCCTCAAATCGCCACATATAACTGTCACATCTCCTCCTCCACATAAAATCAACATCCATTACATTTCATTTAATTTATTATGCATCTGTATTTTTACATATGTAACCTTGGACTTGTCCAACTCTATATTACAGTATATTACAGTGTATATACAAAGTCTAGAACTGTAACAATCATTAAGTAATAGGGTGTGATAAAACAATGATTACTATAAAGTCCACACAACACCATACCATAGTGTAATATCATGATATTAATCTAATGAAGCTGATAAAATTACCTTAAAAACCAACTTTTCTCAAAACTGTAAAAACTGATCAAATGAATATAAGAATGGCTGAATAGTAAGGATTTTAATTCCTTTTTAAAGAGTTTAAGGTTGTCCAATTTTTTATACTTTCTGACACTGTATTATACAGTTTGATCCCCATATTAAACGCACTTTTCTACAATAAAACTGTATTGTAGAATTCCACATGAATGTTCAGTTGAACTAATTTAGTCACCCTAACAATGAAGACAGTACGTTCCTCTCAGAACATTTAACCACTGCATGGTGCATAAATTGCAAACAAAAGTCCATCATTAAAAAAATGTTGTTGTAAAATTTCCAGGTTAATATAAGTTCAGAAATACGAAGTTAAAACACAGTTGTCAGTTACATTCATTGCAATAGGAACAGAGATATAGAAAATGAAAATGTACTTGTCTGTTTCCCAGGTGTATGTCCTTGATGAGGAAAAGCAGCTTGTGATGGTTATGGGTTCGAAACCAACAACGGTTGAAAGGGATATGGAAAATATAACCAAGTGAGTTAAATTACCTCAGTATTGTGTGTTGGTGTTTGTTAGCATGTCTTGAATAGTTCATATATGATTACTTTACCTGTTACTTCATACAATTGTGTGTGTGTGCGTGCGTGTGCATGCACGTGCGCATGCATGCATGCATGCTTGTTTGCTTGCTTGCTTGCTTGCTTGTACGAGAGAGAGGGAAATGGAGAACAAAAAGTGGAATAGATATATGTGACCAGCTTGTTTTTAATTGTATTGTACATTTTCCAAACAGTGCTCTATACAATGTGACTGGCTTAGATGTGCGAGTGAGAAAGATTGAACCTCATGTGGAACGGGACTTTGATGAGGGCAGTGCGTAAGTTCAGAGAAACACTCAGATATTTTTCCTAGTCAGTAAAGAAGCTCTATAAGCATGTCAGTAAAGTGCAGCAGAATTTAACTCTGTTGAGGATAAGTGTGTGAAATGTATTCTGTTCATATTAGTGTGATTTACTATAATTACTTTATAGTAAATATTCCCTCTTGTTAAATTAGTTGGCAATGTAAATAAACCTCATAATTTTCAAACTTCTTTCCTTGTAGTTAAAGAACTTAGCAATTAATAGTTTCTCAATCACAAAACACATCTATTTCAGGACCGACTTGTATCTTTATGCTGTTGATCCAAGGATGAACATTATCATTGATATGGACACATTACAGAAGTAAGTGTTTAAACAGATATGTATTAGTCTCCATTATTGCAAGAGAAGTGTTACATATTGCATGCATCCAGGTACTTCCAGTGTAGCAAGTACATGTTTAAAACTGAGTATAGATATTAAATCTACACTTTTGGTTAAACATCAGCAAGGGACTGCAAATTCTCACAAAAAAATGGAATACTGGTAGGCAAGAACTTAGATGCAGGTTAATTATATTGGTAATGAGGGTGCAGGAAGTACTTTATGAACTTCATTTTTAGGTACATATTTCTACCAGGGCATGTAACTGACCCAGTGTCATCAGACATTTCTGTGATATGAAAGAGAATACATAGCATTTTATCTGTTTCAGCAGAAATATTTCCATATGTTTACAGAATTCATGTTTTAGATGTGCAAGCAAAGATATATTATTTAATTTAAATTGTCTTTTTTCTGTGTGGGTGATCTCTCGTGTGATGGCAGCGTAGTTCAGTGTTGAATCGCTGCTCTTGCTCTGTTGAATTAACTTTGGTTTGAAACCTTATGTAGTCAGAAATAAACTCTGGAAACTCACAGTTTTGACTCTACTACCTAATTATTCTGAACATATTTGTATCATGCAGGGACTTTACCATGGTTACTGTAATTCAGAAAACTGAAATAAAAATATAGTGATAATTTTTCAAGTAAACTTACGGAAGAAATATTGAATTAAGTTTTGAATGTTGCATGATGCAAGTTTTAAATTCATGTGCATGAATGATTTTCATGTTATCTCTATTATACAGTGTCCTGAATAAGAAACAGACTGACATAAAGCGCTACTTGGAGAATTATCGAGTTCTAGAAATAGCCAATGGAGCTCCAGTGGTTACTAAACCGCGTAGTCAGCGGTATCTACTTTCCTCTCTTGAGGTGGGAGTTGTGGTGCTCGGTTGTGTTGTGTTTGTGGGTGCCCTGGCAGCTGCAATATGTGTTGGATGCGTCCGCAGGGGAAAACAGATGTAAGTGTAGTGCCACTAAACCAGAAACTCTAAATGTGCACGTTTGTAGTGTATTTACCTCATGCTGTACATCAATTTCCTGTAAGGCAAAGAATATAAAATCACATAAGTTATGGAAGGGAGAGAATTATGGTGTAGATAATACACATAATTTTTAAATTTTAAATACATTTTATGAGGATGTTAAGCAGAAAAAGTTTGGGATATCTGCTGAGGGGTATAATTGAACTGATGTAAAAGTAGAAGTAACAGTAAGAAGTATGTATTTTATTTCTGGTTTATTTAAAAAATGCTGTCACTAACTCAATGTAACATGGTAGAGTGATGAATGAAGAGGAAATTGGAAAGGATATGGAAGGAAAACACCTGTGACCCATTTTAAAGGTACATCACAACACTTGCCTGGTAGGAGTAAGGGAAACTGCAAAACCTTCAGTCGTAACAATCTATGTCTCCAGTAAAATTCAAACTGGGCACCTCACAGATACTTTAACAGGTCAGAAGTATTACCACCTGAGTCCACTTGCTCAGTGGGAATGCGTAAACTGTCAGGAGTAACATATTGGTTTCAAACTAGATAAAGTAGAAACAAGCTTAATATCGTATATCTGCCATACAGTTGCCAAACATAAGAAAGTTTGTAACCAAAAATTGCACATATTAAAAAGAGAAAATACTCCTACAGGTTTCAGCTATTGTCTTTAGCTATCTCCATGAGTGTAAATACTGAAAGCCAAATACAGTGTTGAAAACTGTCATATGTAGATGGTAAAATATATAATGGCAGTAGACCATTAAAACATTTATGTACAGTGTTATATAAAAATTATGGTATTACAAATCGGTTATTGAAAACTTCCGCATCTGAACATCTTGAGATATTAAAGTCTCTTGGGATGAAACTAGCTGGTAAATCTGGAAATTTAGATTAAATTTGTGTTAAATTACTATTACAGAATCAAAGGTTATATGAGAGCATATATTACATAATGAACAATTACACACCCTACATATTGCCCCTCTGTGTTTAGAGCATGATGGTTAATATTTGCTGTCATGTAACCTTTGATTCTATAACACTTTTTTAACATAAATTTAATCTAAATTTCCAGATTCACCATTTAATTTCATCCAAAGAGATTTTACTATCTCAAGATGTTTGGGTGCAAAAGATGCTGATAACTGTTCTGTAACGAAATAATTTAATATAATTTTTATATAACACTCTTCCTAGATATTATACTGTTCTGCTGCCAATATTTATGTTACAATATACATATGACACAGTTGTATAACTATGCTGTGTATATCTTTTGGTATTGATACTGCCTGAAGATGGCTAGAGACAATAGCTGAAACATGTTAGAGTGTTTTCTATTTTTAATACGTGCAGTTTGTTGGTTATAAACTTGTTTTATGGTAGAGTCAAAATTACGTTGGCATGACTTCCTGTTATATAAATGCTCCAACATGTGAATTAGGGTTAGGAGGCAGGGGTTGGATTTGGAGGAGCTGCAGAAGACACTGTCAAACTGCACACTTTTTCAGTGCTTTATGGTAAGTTTCAGTGGTGAGGTGAGGAAGGTTTCAGTGGTTACAATGTAGCTGAGGGAGATGGGGGCTATATGTTCTTGGTCCTTTTCAGGTATCACCATCCTACACTCAGTTCCACTCTGCTGTACTTTATATCAGTTGATTGAAATTTCTCTGAAGCTAATTATATGTCTAGTTATATGGTCATAAAATGAAGAACTTGCCACAAGAATTTGATTACACATGACGAATAAATAATGTCCATCAGAACCTAACACATAATTTGCTGGCTTTATATTGCAGAAGAAATAGAGGAGGGGTATCTGGTATATATGAACTTAGGTTCTTATGACAAGGTAATGTGGACTGTGGTCTCCTGAGTTCTGACTCTTAGTAACTGAGTATGTAAAGTTGGACCCTATTCATTAAAGCAGCAACACCCTTACATACATACATACATACATACGTACATACATACATACATACATACATACATACATACATACATACATATATATGTAAGGGCTCCCTAAAACAATATGCCATCACAACCCAGAGGACCACGTTCTAAGGTGCATGTTTTTTTACCTGAACTATGAGTTCTTATTTCTTCAGTGAGTGGAAATTGTGTAGGCTATTGGTTATACCAGAATTAACCCTTCAGTGCTGGGGTCAGAGTAATGTATGGGCTTTATTTCTTCATTTGCTGTCAGCCTCTTTGAACTGTTTGGTCCTGACTGTGTTTGAGGGTACTATAAATTAAAACCCCCATCCTTGTCAGTCATTAGAATTTAAACCCCAGCATCATTGAACAGTTTATCTACATGCATTTATGTCTTTCTTACTTTTCATATTTTATGTTTGTATTAGAGGTTGTGTGTACTTAGCTGAGTCTGGATCAAGATAATATCTCCCGTTTTGCTTCAGTAATCATATTTATTTCAGAAAACAACAGAAGAATAAATCCTATCAATCACAAATGGGTTTCAGCATTAGAAACCCAACAAATTCTGTCATACGAAACAATTCGAAGGCTCATCTATTCCCTGCTTCATATTTGGATGGAGTGGGGTGTGGCGATACAACAGACTCGTATGTTGATCTGCACCCTGGCAAGTCAATGGTTTATGGTCCACGCTTTCATCAGCATGATCCAGGCTGCTCCAGATATCGTGAACATCAGCATCATCTCACCACTGTTGGCCAGCAACTTCGCCCGGTGCGTTCCAACAGCAATGTAGCAGCTGCCACAACTGGCCTGGAGGCCTCCATTACGTCACTCCAGTCCAGTGGGCAGGATTCTGGTATTGGGCGTTGTGTTTGTGGGCATTCCACCAGTCACTCTTCTGGTGACAGTAGCAAGTAAGCTTGTGATTTGAAGTACAAACATAACATTACTAACCAAGAAAAATGAGCTTCAGGTAGTGGTTTGCCAATCACGATTTTGGCACATATGTGAAATAAAAATTAGCTAAAATTTTGGTCAATTTGGTATTTTATAAATATTCTGTAAATTGTGTGAATGAAGTAGCTCAGTTCTGAAAACAATGGGCCATTTATGCACAAAATGGGAATGTGAATTTTGTGTAATCTCATTAACACTGTTTGCCACATGGTTTTGCATGCCATATTGAACGTTTCTGTAACATACAGGCTATATTATGAACTTCAGGCTTTTCTTTTGGTGTTTTCTGACATACCCCATGGATGTGTTTTTCTTGTGTTATTTGGTACATATTCCATAATCCACCATTTATTTACATGGATCTCAATTTTAGTTCCTTCAGTGAACCTACATATCAGGAGTGGCTCTTTTACTGTGCTACAGTAAAACAAGTAAGAAAGAATACTCACATATACACACATGCACACATGTGTGTGTGTGTGGGTATAAAAATAATATACAGTATATAACATAATATATATGCACATGACACACAAAATTACCTGGCTGCTCCATACACATAAGCTGCACAGAAAGACAGGAAACCTCCAAGCTTTTGGAGGACATATTGTACTTTGATGTTTGGTAGCCACTGTGATAAAACTGACAAGACACTCATTCAACAATGTTGTCTCCACCATCATAATCACCACTATATCATCATTACCATGATCACCATCAATGTAGGCCTTATAGCCTGCTCCAATTACTTCGGAAACATCTTTGGTTAACAACCCAACTTCTCCAGTATTCTATATCTATTTTCAACCAGCATGTAAATCACAGCTTCTTGAACTGTTTGGCAAGTTTATTCATGCTAAGTGTTTTTGCCCGTTTGTTTTCTGGCCATTAATCCTTTTGCCTGTGTTGAATATCTCTAGCCTATTTTGAAAAGTTTGATTGCTTATATTATCTCATAATTTATTATCAGCAACTTCTGTCTGTTATCTGAAGAGTCTGGTTCCCACAGCTGTATAACAGACGAAAAGCAGTCATTAATATATATGATTTAATTCCAAACAGTTGATGACATTTACAAAATTGTTTTGCAAATATTTGAAATTTTAACTTGCTATGTGATTTGGCTCTTTATTACAGTTTTAGATCTTACAGGTTATTTACATTGGGAGCCTGTAACTTGAGAATTTTTAAGGAATACTTCTAAATTGTATTTTTGTAATATATTAAACAATAGCTACATGGCTAACTGCACCTAAGATATTGAGCTCTGTCAGAGATGGGCAGTAAAATACTTTTATGTACAGTAATCCATTGGCTTTATGGAGTGAAATTAGTAATATAGCCATTTGTGTCACAAGATGAAGTATGGAATCTTCTGTTCATTCCAATTTACAGTTCTCACATTGCTTTGAGATTAGTAAAACTGGTGCACATTTTTGGTAAATTCAGTCAATCAAACAGACTCATCCTAAACTTTAGGGGAAGACACAAAAGAGTTCATCAAAAGAACCAAAAGATGTTGTGATCAATAAATTATGTCTGTCTTCTTGGTGATTCATTCATTCCAACTACACATTACTGTCTTGTCTTTCAGATTTATCATGTAAAGTACAGCTATCAGACAGAACTAATGTATAAGCACAGCTTCTTGAGTACTTTACCACTTCTTGGTGAAGATACAACTAGACTAGAAACATTTTTGTGCATGTTTTATTGCTGTAGTTTCAGATCTGGCATCAAAAGAACATATCAGCTTAACAGAACAGTTGTGTTATGGTTCTTCAAACTAATCTTCACACAGCAGCCTGATAAAGCTGCAAAGTACCTTTTGTCTTTTCTACAACATATGTTCATTAAAGTGTATTTCTTGCACTTACTGTATTGAAGTTAAAATGCTGAAACAAGCTGGATGTGGAAATAGGTCTAGGGTTGCAACTGTCATTACTGTAAACATACTTCCAACAGTTGAAAGCTGCAGAACAGCGCCAGCCATCTCTTTAAGAACTTGATTGAAACAGAAAAGTAAACATACCATCTGTAGACTGAATATCTGATGTGCCTTGCCTAATTGTGTCTTATTACTTTTCAAACGTAAGTAGGTGCTCTCATAACTAATAAAGTACAAATCCGTTTAAAAGCAGTACTGAACTTGTTATATCTATTCATTGTATGTATCGTTTCAGTCAGTGGTTAGTGTTTGGTCAGCTGCAATCATGTGGGAGTGCACAAAATTTTTTTGAATTAAAAAAGGGGCTTCATACTTGAAAAGGTAAACTGGTGTTGAATGTTATCACACTTGCGCCAACATAAAGTTTCAACTATGTCCCTGTCTCCCCCCCCCAGTGGGATAAGATTGCGCCCAGTATTGCCATATTGTTGCTGTAGCTGCTGCTTTTTGTGGGAAGAATTAACGTACAAATATTAGGAACTTTTATATCTTTTATATGTCAGTTGGCGACATTGCACCACTCACAAAGAAGGCGTCTTGGGCAGTCAACTGGCTGGATGACCTGGCAGATTCAAAGTGGTGAATGCTGTAAACAAAAAATCCACAAATCCCATACACATATACCCATACTTGTGTTTTAAATTAATTGTGGGGCTCTTCTTGTCGAATCAATTACGCAGGCAGTGGATAACAGAGCCAACTCAGGGAATATGATCTGTGATTGTGAGCTTCTGAGACATATTTTGATTTGTTTTAGGGCTGGAAATAAGCTTTTTGCAGATGCACTTCTATGGAAATAGTTAAAAATCAAGTTAGCCAGTGTTGGTGCTTGTAGTAGTGCTTGATTCAATATTCTTGTGATCAGGTATGCCATTATTTCAAAAACCAGTTCAGTAAAATACGTGCTAAATCGGGAAAATTTTCTGAATTTTGGCCATACTTCACGCAATTCAAAAGAAAAAGAAACTCCAATTAATGAAAGTAGTTGTGTATGTTGGCCAAGTTACGTGTGATACAGCAAAAATTTCATAAAACAAGTGACGGTGCAATCTTAGTGTGAGAAATCCTGTTGCTGGGCAGAAGCAGACAGATAAACCGCCAGACCGTCAATTAGAACTGCTTTGTTTTCAGAAAATATCTTTTGTTTTCCAAAACGTGTTACATGTTTCGGCTCTTACATTAGCCATCATCATGGACAAACACAGAAGTATAAAGGAAATAAGGGCGTTATATATAAAAACATCGATAATTAAGAAAGAATGAGATATCAGTCTTAATGGGTTTTATAATTTGGCCGAAACTCAGTTAAAAGTTAAAATCTTATATTTCCTTTGATTCAAAACACACAAGTCTATACAATGGTCACGGTTACATATATTACTGTCTGTAGCAGCCTTTACCACATCTCTCGTGATTTCAGTACAAATATCCACAAAACAGGAACTTAGACTTGCATCCTCTTGTATACAGAGTGTCACAGGAGGAACGGACCAAACTTCGGGAGGGTGTTCCTTATGTTAAAGTATGCCGATATAACCCAAAACACCTATATCCAAAGTTGAACGGTTACG
>JGI20166J26741_11226671_pt1 | contig 14158 bp, 13 predicted proteins | sample TergutCu122P5_FD_26741 | JGI IMG/M metagenome (IMG submission 26741)
CGGGGAGTCTGTGGGGATAGTCGGTCCGAATGCGACCGGCAAGACCACTTTCGTTAAAATGCTGGCAGGGGTTTTCAAACCGGACAAGGGGGAGCTGCATTCGACACTGAAAGTATCATACAAGCCGCAGTACATCTCACCGGATGGCGAAGGTACTGTGAGGGACATCCTTTTCGCTCATGCGTACGAAACTGTGAATTCCGGATTTTTTGAGGGGGAAGTGCTCAACCCGTTGGGGATTAAACACCTCATGGAAAAGGATATCAGAACGCTTTCCGGTGGAGAGCTGCAAAGGGTTGCGATAACGATGTGCCTTGCCTCGGAAGCGGACATGTATCTTTTCGACGAACCTTCGGCATATCTTGATTCGAACCAGAGGATGAATGCCGCAAGGACCATAAGAAGGATGATGGAAAAGACCGGAAAGAGCGGTATGATCGTTGACCACGACATCTATTTCATTGACATGGTCTCTGATTCGATGATGGTGTTCGGCGGCGATCCGGGGCACCACGGTATCGGAGAAGGGCCGCTGGATATGAGAGAGGGGATGAACAAATTCCTTTCCGCCGTGGACATTACTTTCAGGCGCGACGCAGATACGAACCGCCCGAGGATCAACAAAACGGATTCCAGACTTGACAGGGAACAGAAGTCGAAGGGCGAATACTATTACTCGTCCTGATCATATCAGGCCTTGCGTAAGTTCGGGGAACGTTATCATCAGTGCTATGTACACAGCATAAACGCATATCAGCGCAGCTCCTTCCCATCTCGTTACTTTGTTCCCGAATCTGATCATCAATACCAGCAGGAGGGCCATCAGGATCATGATCGGCATGTGGAAGACCATTGTGAAGTGAGTGACCGGCACAGTGGTGAACAGTACTCCGATGCCGAGCGCAAAGAAGCTGTTGAACACCACGCTTCCGACGATATTGCTGACCACAAGCTCATTCTCTTTGCGGTATGCGGCAACGATGCAAATGCACAGCTCCGGGAGGCATACACCGATCGCGACCACGATCAGCCCTATCATCAGTTCGGAGACACCGAACATCCCTGCCAGATCGACAGCGCCTTCGATGAATGCTCTTGCTCCGATATACAACAGGACTATTCCGACTATAACAAGAAGAACGCACTTCCACATCTGCGTCTTAATGCTTTCTTCTTTCTCGGTCGCCTCTTCCTCGGTCTCTTCGATATGTGACCTTCTCCTGACCTTGTATGTGAAAAATAGAAATATCAAAAGCGCAGCGATCAAAATGATCCCCTGTATCAGTCCGAGTTTCCCGGTAAACGCCAGGATTGTAATGATCACAACCGCCGCCATCATGGAGAACATCTCGAACCTGGTATCATCGAATTTGCAGACGACCGGCGTTATCAACGCGGCGAGGCCTATCGCAAGGCCGACATTCGCAATGTTGCTTCCGACGATGTTCCCGACGATGAACTGCGGGTTGTTGCTGCTCAGCAGAGATGTTATCAACTCAGGTGCGGAAGAGCCCATCGCCACTACTGTCAGACCGACAAGGAAAGGTGTGACACCGAGTCTGATGGCCATTTTTTTGGCGCCGTCCACCATCCATTCCGATCCGAAATACAAAAAGACGATACCGATTGGTATTCCTAGCAGTATCCACGACACAGTCCACCATACTGGCAAGACGATATAACTTTTCTTCTGCTTTTTTTTATAATAAAGAACAAGGCGTCATCCAATTGTTATAAATATTCTATCTCCGCTCTAAGACTATGGGTCGTGTCGGAAAGGCGGATACGCATCTTCACACCGAATACTCTGGGTTCAATTACTTAGGGGCGCTCAGTTTCCCGGAATCTGTTTCGAAACCGTCATCTGTGGTAAACCGCGGTAGAAAAGGTGGGTACGATGTTATCTGCATAACAGATCACAACGAGACAGCAGGGGCATTCTTGGCTCAGGAATATGCCAAAGGATTCGATGACATAGAAGTGGTTGTCGGCGAAGAAGTGATGACATCCGACGGCGAGATAATCGGCCTTTTCCTGACTGAAAAGATACCTACCGATCTGAGCATTGAAGAAACGGTCGATATTATAAGGGAACAGGGGGGCCTTACCATCGCTCCGCACCCGTTCAGCTTCCACGTACCTGGTCTTAAAGAAAGGATCTTCGACATAGATCTTGACGGCTTTGAAACGCTTAACGGCGGACATCCGGACAAATATTCCAATAGATTCGCGCAGAGTGTGATGGAAAGACATCCCGACAGATGGGCATCTATAGGAGGAAGCGACGCCCACTCAAAATACACTTTCGGATACACCTGGACAGAATTCGAGGGCAACACAGCCGAAGATTTCCGAAAGTCGATCCTGAACAAAAAGACCGTTCCGAAAGGAAGGACCGCTCCCGTTCTGGGAGAGGTGCAATGGAGTATGGAAGTAGTGTTGGTAGGGCAGAAGCTCATGTATAACTCGCTCAGGAAAAAACTTCCTAACAGAGAAGACCACGCCCTGATAGAAAAAATAAACCATGTGAGCGATCTGAAGAAGCTCACTGGCATACTCGGCGGATTCATGTATCTTTTCCCCCCGATGTCTTTCATAGCAACCCTGGCGAGCACATCCTATCTTAATTTGGGGGCCAGGCGCATGCGCCGCGATTTCGAAGAAAGGTTGGAAGAGATAGATTCTCTGATAGCTAACTTTGACAGTGAACGCTCAACAGTGAAGAACTGATACTATGGAGCCGAAAGCATACAAAATATCTGTTGCGATACCGCCTGAGTACAAAGATCGGCTGATGGATGCCGTCAACGGTTCCATGCAGAAGATATATCCCGGCTATGACAGGGCCTTTTCTATTTCAAAAACAACGGGGACATGGAGATCGTTGGAGGGTTCCGATCCGTTTATCGGTAAGGCTGGGGAAATATCCGTTGAAGACGAGCTCCGCATTGAATTCGCCATCATGGCGGAGGATCTGAAGGACGTTGTGCTGGCAATACGAAAAGTGCACCCTTATGAGGAGCCGGCCATCGACATATTACCGATGGTGTTATGGAAAGATGTCATTGTTCTTTGACCTTTGTGGCCGAGAATATTCCGTCGAATGTTCTCTGAAGTTTGTGGATCTTATGGCTTCTTTTTCTGTATTCGACGTCTTCTTCCGAAATAAGCCCCATTTCGAAGAACCGATCTAACGCCGCATCCGCTCTGTCATAATCATTATAGGCGCCGATCAGGACATTGATCATATAATTGCGGCACATTATACTCTCAGGCAGGTTGCCGCTATTCCTCTTCTTTATCTCTTCCATGTTCTTTTGAAGGATTGAAAGACCTTCTTCGCAGCATTTCAGACAGATGTCATACTTGCAAGTCCCGAAATATGCGGGGATTATCGCTTCCAGCACATCGAACCTCTCGATCGCCTTAAGGTCTTGTGTAATGACATTTTCCCCCACCAATACAGAAAGAGAGTAATTTTCTTCTTCGTTTGCTTTTCTCATCACAGACAGACTGAAATTCAATGCGGAAGATGTGTCTGAATCTTTGATATATCTTCCGATCTTTACCTTGTCCTTGTCGTTCAGCTCCGAGTACCATTCGTTAAGCTTTACCTTCGATATTTCGACCGGAATGTCCTTGTGTCTGCTGAAAAGCATAATTTGCGTATATCCTCAATAATAGTTAAAATTCACCTTTCCTTAAGATTGGAAATTACCACGCGGTTACCGTATGCGTGCTGATGTTCCTGCGCGAGAAGATTCATGTTCCACACTATATCTCCGATGAACGCTGCGCGTCTTACGGTGCAGCCTCTCTTGCAGTGCTTGCAGGAGAACTCCTTACAGGGTTCTGGCATCATCATTAGATCGACCGAATCCCCGAATTTGGTTCTGACGGATTCGTGCAGGGAGCTGTTCTCTTTTTCCATCTCCTGGATGGTCATGTCGAACGGCAATGTCACATGCATTTCGACATGCAGTTTGCTTCCGTATTTTATCACTCTGAGATTATGAATGTCGATCCAATCATTTGACCTGTGCTCGTTGAGGCATGACGTTATCTCTTCAAGGATCTCGGCGTCCGCTTTGTCCATGATACCGTCCATGGCCTTTTTTATCACGCCTGAGCCGGTTATTATTATGAATGCACCGAACAACAAAGCGATTATCGGATCCAGGATGTCCCAATTATAGTTGAGCAGTCCGCCGACATATACTATTGACAGCCCGATTATTATCCCCACAGATGAAAGTGTGTCTGTTCTCAGATGCTTTCCGCTGGATTCCAATGCGATAGAGCGGTTCTTTCTGCCTTTTCTGACAGCTAACGTACCCACGATGTAGTTCACCGCGGCGGCGAAGATTATCAGAAGAAGGCCGACATCCAAAGATGATATTCCCGTCGGGTTCATCAGATCTTTTATCGCCTCGAAAATGATCATTGCCCCCGCAATGACGATCATCGAGCCCTCGACGGTCGCTGAGATCAGTTCGACTCTCCCGTGGCCGAAAGGATGTGTTTTGTCCGCGGGTTTGGCAGACAGATACAGAGCATAAAGCCCCATCAGTCCGGCAAGAACATTCACAATGCTTTCGGCGGCGTCTGTGAAGATCGCGACCGAATTGGTAATGAAATAGGCTGCGAATTTTATTATTAGTAATGCCGCACTTACAACGACGACGATCTTTTGGAAATTATAGTTCTCTATCGAAGCGTCCGACATTATTTTCTCGATAATAACTTATGTATTTACATTTTTCTGGAAAAATAAAAATTAGGAATAACTAAATTGCTGGGTCATTGAAATTCCGATATGCCCTCCGGGTTCTTTCCTCTGAACCATGAGGCAATCGTTCCCACAATGCACATAGCAAAACATATTCCGAATGCAAGCTGCAATACCGATATGAACGAGCCGAACAGCTCAGGTGTTTCGGGAGTAATTGGTGTGTTAACCGAGCCGATCAACAAGCTGATGGCACACATTGCGACCGTCATGCTTGTGATCATTCCCAACTGCCTGACCAGAGCTACCATGCCGGAAGCCGCTCCGCGGTTCTTCGGAGGGACCGAAGACATGATCGTATTCGTATTCGGTGCAGAGAATATGCCATATCCTATTCCGAGAACAACTAATGCTCCGCAGACAAGCCATAGATTGATCGTTATGCCGAAGAACATTATCATCAGCACTCCCAACGACGTCAATATCATGCCCGCTGTAGGAAGTATACGTTTGTCTTTGATATTATCTGACTTACTTCCCGATCTTAAAGTAAGCAGGACCTGTATCGCGGGCTGTATAGAGATCACGAGTCCGGCCTGCATAGGTGTCAGCGCACCGATGCTCTGAAGATATAATGCCAAGAAAAAGGATACCGAAAATGACGATGCATAATTCATGAAGGCTGCGATGCACGATCTTAAGAACACCTTGTATTTGAATAAATTAAAGTCGAGGACCGGTGATTCCGACCTCTTTGTCGACCTTACGAAATAGACCGCCATTATGGCTCCGATTATAACCAATACCGGTGCCAGGAGGCTTGACGGCCCCGTTTCACCGGACAACAAAGGCGGAAGGTTTATCACACCCATCATTGTGATCATAATGGCTGCGCTGAACAACAGCGCACCGCGATAGTCCATGCTTGCCCCCTTATGCGAAATAAGATCCCGCTTGAACTTTGATATAAAGGTAAGAGAAATAAGTGCCAGAGGCAGCACGAAGAAGAATATAGCCCTCCACCCGATGAACTCGGTGATGGTTCCGCCGAATACCGGGCCGAGAGCTATCCCGGCATATACGCATGTCACCTGCATTCCGATTGCCCATCCCCTTCTCTCTAATGGGAACACCTCGGTAAGCATCGCTATGCTTGCAAGCTCAATGGTAGCTGACCCGACCCCCATACCGAACCTCATCGCAAGCAATGTGAAGAATGTCGGACTGAAAGCAGCGATCACAGAGCATATCGCAGTGACGATGATGCCGATGATGAATACCTTTTTCCTGCCGATGATGTCTGATGCCCTCGCAAGCGGGACCATCGCCACGACCGATCCGATGATAAAAGTAGTGTTGACCAGTGCCAGATCTGCCGGGCCCACACCGAAACTGTGGCCGATCCCCTCAAGTGCCAGATTCATCATGGTACTCATGAGAGGCATGATGAAAACCCCTACACAACATGCTACGAGGATGGTCTTCATTTCGATGGAGATCGACCTTGCGTAGGATGTCATCGTCCCCAACATAATTTTTCGCTGTTATTATTTTAGCGATTCGGACCGTCTCTTTTCAGACCTATCGGTGTCCGTGTCCGCCAAACTTGCCGGCATAAAAAATAACAATGTTGTCTGATTATTCGAATTCGGAGATCCCTTCCGGATTCTTTCCCCTGAACCATGAGGCCAAGGTACCGATCACACACATTACAAAGCATATGCCGAAAGCGACCTGTATCACGGCAATGAATGCGGAGAATTGCTCAGCGGATGTCAGACCGTAAATGAATGCATTTGAACTGCTAGAGCCCATTATGATGCTTATTGTACACATCGCTATGGTCATGCTGACCATCATCCCCAGCTGTCTGAGCAGCGCCACCATACCTGATGCCTCGCCGCGCAGCTTTGGCGGAACTGATGACATGACCGCGCTCGTATTAGGCGCAGAGAACACCCCGTAACCAACCCCGAGGACCGCCAATATGACGCAGATGAATGGGAGATTGATGTTCGGTTCTCCGAGGAACATTATCATCAGGACCCCCGCAGCTGTTATCGCCATGCCCAATGTAGGCAGTATGCGTTTATCTTTGATCCTGTCAGACTGGCTTCCGAACTTTATTGTCAGAACGACCTGGATCGCGGGCTGTATCACGATTATCATCCCCGCATTCATAGGATTGAGCATACCTATGCTCTGAAGATAAATGGCCAGAAAAAAAGATACAGAATATGATGATGCATAATTCATGAATGTCGCGATGACCGAACGCGAGAAGACCTTGTACTTGAATATCCCAAAATTCAGGACGGGGAATTCCGCTCCTTTTATGTGTCTGAAGAAGAAATACAGCATTACCATACCTACTGCGATCAGTATGAATCCCTTTGGATCAGGGAGGAATATCGCACCGAACATCGTGATCATGACCGTGGCGCTGAATAAAACCGACCCTTTCTGATCCAGTTTCTTCCCTTCGTGCAACTTGAAGTTCATATTGAACTTCGATATGAAGAAAAGTGCGAGAAGCGCAAACGGCAGAATGAAGAAAAATATCGTATTCCATCCGAGGAACTGACAGATCACTCCCCCAAAGGCCGGCCCCACCGCACTGCCGAAATATATGAAAGCGGTCTGTATCCCTATCGCCCAACCCCTTCTCTCGAATGGGAACACTTCGGTCAGCATTGCAACGCTCGTAAGGGAAACGGCCGCAGACCCGGCGCCCATGCCGAATCTCATTGCCAGCAATATTGTGAAATTACCGGCGTATGCGCTCAATCCTGCGATTATCGAACAGATCGTGGTGATAATGAGGCCGATAATGAATATCTTCTTCCTTCCTACTATGTCGGATATTTTTGCCAGAGGGACCATGGATACAACAGACCCTAACAAGAAGATCGTATTGACCAAGGCCAGACTTTCGGCGCCGACATCGAAGAACCTGCCCATGTCGACAAGCGCCAGATTCATCATCGTGCTCATCAACGGCATAATGAAGACCCCTGCGCAACACGCAATGAGAAGAGTTCTCATCTCAGGCGTAATAAATTTTGCAGAGGGAGCCATTACACCCAGCATTATTTTTTGTTTATTAATAATCTTACACTTTTCATATAGTGGAGAATATACTTTTAATCCTATCACAGCAATCCGATCAGCGGTAACAATGAGCAAAGTATCTCCGGAGATCAAAAAAGAGTTAGGTCTGGTCCATGTATACACAGGGCCGGGAAAGGGAAAGACCACCGCATGTTTGGGTCTTGCGTTCAGGGCATCCGGCAGAGGGCTTGAGGTCCTGATGATCCAGTTCCTGAAACCGTCAGAGAACTACGGCGAACATCTTGCCGCAGAGAGAATACCGAATTTTACAATACTCCCGCTCGGTCTTGACCACATGGTCTCAAAGGTGCCGAGGGATATTGATATCAGGATAGCAAAGGAGACCCTTCAGAGGGCAAAGGAAGAGATCTATTCCGGAAAGTACGATCTGGTGATACTGGATGAAATAAACAACACAATGGACTGGAAACTTCTGGATCCAGAAGAGGTCATTGGCGTGCTGAAAGGAAGGCCGAAGAACGTCGAGATCGTATTGAGCGGCAGAGGCGCACCCAAGAAGATAATAGAATATGCGGATCTTGTGACCGAGATGGGTCTGATCAAACACCCCTTCGATAAGGGCGTCTCTGCAAGAAAGGGCATAGAATACTAAGCTGCGTCTTGCTGGTGAAGTCCATAAGAGAAAAGAAAGATAAATAAGCTAACGATTGCATCCATCTTGATACTGACAAGGAAGTACCCCTAAATGCCGATAAATATACCCGATGACCTTCCCGCTGGAGCAGCCCTCGAATCAGAGAACATTTTCGTAATGAGAGAGGGACGTGCGACCAGCCAGGACATACGTCCTATGAAGGTATTGATCCTCAATCTCATGCCTACGAAGATAGAGACGGAGATACAGGTCCTCAGGCTCCTCGGTAACAACCCTTTGCAGATCGATATATCATTTTTACAGATGGCCACGCACGAATCGAAGAACACTTCACAGGAATATCTGGATAAGTTCTACTACACGTTCGACGAGATAAAGGACCTAAAATTCGACGGTGCGATAATAACGGGGGCTCCCGTAGAGAACATCTCTTACGAAGAAGTGGACTATTGGGATGAGCTTTGCGAGATCATGGAGTGGACCGTAACAAATGTGACATCCACCATGCACATCTGCTGGGGAGCTCAGGCCGGCCTGTACTATCATTACAACATCCCGAAATATCCTCTGAACGAGAAGATGTCGGGCATATTCGGCCACACGCTGAACGTAAAGGACGAACCGCTTACCAGAGGATTCGATGATGTTTTCTACATGCCGCATTCAAGGAACACAGAGGTCCGTGCGCACGACATAAATAAACATCCGCGCCTCCACATAATATCCGAATCTAAAACTGCGGGAGTGTGCATCGTAACGTCTGAGAAAGCGGGACAGATATTCGTCACAGGCCATGCGGAGTATGACGCCGGAACGTTGGCATATGAGTACGAAAGAGATCTGAAAAGGGGCATTAACCCAAACATTCCGTATAACTACTTCAGGAACGACGATCCCCATAACGACCCGGTCGTTACGTGGAGAGGGCATGCGACATTGCTGTTCACGAATTGGCTTAACTATTACGTATACCAGCGCACGCCTTATGATCTCAACGATGTGGGGAAGGAAGAATTCAGATGATCCCTGTCAGAACAGAGAAGGCCCCCTTGCCCGCCGGTCCGTATTCCCAAGCGGTCATTTCCGATAAATTGGTATTTGTTTCGGGGCTGATCCCCACTGACCCAGCGGATGGAAAGATACCGGAAGGAACTGATGATCAGATAAGGCTTACTTTACAGAATGTTGTGTCGGTCCTTTCTGCCGCGGGGGTCAAAAAGGGGCATGTCATCAAGGTCAGCATTTATCTGACCGACATGAATGATTTCGCTCTGATGAATTCGATCTATGCAAAAACGTTCAGCGAACCTTATCCCGCGAGAACATGCGTCGGGGTGGTCTCACTTCCGAAGAACGTGAAGATAATGATCGATGCGGTGGGCGAGATGGATCACTGACCGGTTATCTTCGGGTTGATGAGTTTTCCTAAAACAGCGTCTCTGACGAATTTATTGTATTGAGACAGATCGGACCTGGTCTGAACGATCTCTTCGACCGATGAAAGAACATGTCCGAACACCTCTTTGAATATCCTGCATGAATCGCCTCCGTTACTGCCAAGTCCGGTCTCATAATATGCATCAATGCTGCAGCCTCCGTTACAGTATTTGTAAAGGCTGCATTCCGCCATACATCTGTTCCTTCTTTCGATTGTACCGGATATTATCTTTCCGAACCCTTCCGTGCCGAATGCGTCCGATATTTTTCTCATTGAATTCAGGTTCCCCATTCTGAATTCGGGAGGGCACCCTTTGCCGCAGGGGTAAAGATCCCCGTTGGGGTAAACGCACATCCATTTGGTCAGACATGAGTTATGAGCGCAGTCGGACTCCTGAGGATCCCCGAGTGCATTCAAGATGTAGAGGTAATGGGGGATCAACGGGATCTCGGTGTTCTTGTCGAACAACCATTCGTCAAAGCATTCTATGCTCGATCTGATGTATTCATCTGCATTAGGGACGGTGTCTCCGCATGCTGCGCACCCTGCCGGTATCACTGGCGCAAAAGATACGGCGGTCTTGTCGGCCCTGAACTTTTTGTACATCTCTTTCTGTTTGGATGCCGTTTCCGACGAGATCGTCGAACTGACCGAGAACACCCTTTCCTTATTGCTGAGGTACTTGATCTTCTCTTTTACAACATCCGTCTTTTCCCTGAGAACATCGTTGTACTGCCCTTCGAAGGATACTCCGATGTTTATCATCTTATCTTTGCAGAAATCGATGAATCTTCTGTTTAACTCGATACCATTGGTCTGTATGGTGTTGCCGATCCTGTGGGAGTTCTTCCCGAAATATTTTTCCTGGAGCACAACAGCGTCTTTGTAGAATCCGAACGGCATAAGCAATGGTTCGCCGCCGTGCCAAATGAACCACACGGACTCATATTCCTCAGATAACATACGGAAAAGTTTATCCAAAGTTTCAATGCTCATTCTTTCAGATGTTCTCTCTTCGAGAGTATGATAACAATGCTTGCAACAAATGTTGCAGTCCAGTGTCGGTTTTATTATAATACTGATGAACGGCCTCATCGTCTTTAACTCAGAAGGGCCAGTATGTCCATGCGCCGTAGAATCCGTTTGTTATGTAACAGCAGCACATGCAGCAGCATACGATACCTACAACGCATCCTACATACCACCATCCGGACGCACAGCATCCCTTTTCATTGCAGCACCCGTATGTGCATTCGGGCGTGCCTCCGTGCTCAGCGCCATCGACTCTTTTTGAGTAGTCGTTTGGCTCCTTTGCATGCATTGCGATCGATGTGAACGCTGCCGGGGACTGGCTCATATATAACTCGGTCAGGTTTTCGATGGTTTTTGCATCGGAAGACATTAATTTCACCTTCCCTAACCTGCTGGCTAGGTATAATCTGCGTATCCCATAAGGATATATTAATTATGGGGTCTGAAAAAGACAATTTGCATTGCTTTTGCAACGACAGATTATAAAATCGTGCTTATTTTTGAAAAATCAGATGCTACCATATATCTCATCCAAAATGTATATTGCACCTCTTATCCCGAAAATCGGTCTGGGGATGAAACTCATGCCCGCAAGACTGGGTGCGCATATGTCCACTCCCTTTATGCACTTTCCCAACATTGTTTGGGTCTCAGCCGTATGCCCATCTGTGAACAGAAGATCCACCGGCTGCGAGGGGTTTGAGTTCCATGCCTCTTTGATCCGTTTTTCGTTAAGGAACTCGACAATCGACGATTCCATGCCGCTGTCCTCTCCCGGATCCACCGAAATGCTGACCGGCAGGAAACAAAGATAATCATACAGCCATTTTGTGAGCGGATATGTTATCGAGCTGTCCGCCATGATCGTGAACCCCATCCCCTTTACGCGTCTGGATAGGAACGAACTGTTCATCTTTTTGAATACTCTCTGCTTTGCCGTGCGGATACGCCCTTCGATCTTTGAAGTGTCCGCCCCCATGACCTTCCCGATGTTCTTTGCCCAATGTTCCGTTGCATCAAAACCTACAGGTGCGCCTGCTTCCGAGAATATCGTGCTTATACCGTATTCTCGCTCATAGAACTCGGCTGTCTTTTTACAATACTCGGGGCAGACGCAAACGTTGTATTCGGCCGCCGTGGACCTTTCCAGTTCGTCAAGACCGCAGCCCGCTCCGGGCGAGGATATGACCTCTATCTCCATATCCTTCAGTATCGACTTCAATTCCTCGAGAGCGTCCTGCCAATCTTTGCTTGATATCGGGAGTCCGAGTATGTTCACGGCCCTCGGGATCTTTTCTTTTTTCCTCGGTGCTTTCCATTCGATTATCGTTTTCACAATATGATCGTAACTTGTTGAGAAAGGTTGAGATATCAGCGACTCGTCGATCGCCAGCGCCTTTTCTTTATATCCGGCCCTTTCTATCGCATCCGTGATGTTATCGCCGATCAACGCCGCACCCGGGGACGGAATGAAAACATCGAAACTGTCGTCCGCACCGCATATGATCGGGATACTTTCCTCAAGTTTTTTTTCGGAGCCGTTTATGTAGCTTTCTTCATCGATATATGTACAGGGTATCCTCGGCGACCCGAAGAAATATTGTATCGAATATTTCTTCATATCTTCCGGTTCAGACCGCGGGAAACAGTTGGACGCCAGCAGAAAATTATAGCCTCTGCATCCTCCCGGCCCGTGCAGGACCGCCCTCCCGTCAATGAAGCTCTCTGCCGCCAGAAGCGCACCCGTGAATCCATCCATGCAGATCCTTTCGATCATCTTATATCTCTCCATCCCTCTGTTTTCGGGATAAGCATAAGATTGCCGATCTTTTTCCCGAAGTTCAATATGCCTTTCATCCCCGGCCCCGGATTAGAATAGCCTATGCAGCAGGTTTCCTCATATTCAGCGCGGAGGGTGTTGGATAATATGATATCTGGAGAGAACTCTTTGATGTCCGACAACACATCGATGTAAGTACGTTCATCCCTAAAGAGTATTCCCGAAGATGCGTATCTCGATTCCGGGGACTTCTCCTTCCGTGTATTCAGTTGGCCCAGCTCCACCAAAACAATCTCCATACCCAGATCTGTGACCAGCTCTATCAGCCAATCGATATCCTCATGAAATCTGTTCTCTATGATCACCCGTTTTCCTTCCAGTCTGGGTTTGATCTTCGCTATCTCGGCGTAATACTTTCTCTCCTCTTCCGCCGCAGCTTCGGCTGCCTTTTCTTCGATCCCGAACTCTTCCCCTACCTTTTTTGAGAATCTTTTGTAAGCCCTGATGCCGATGGGCAGAGGTTCTGTATCTACCGGAACACCCAACTTCTCGTGAACGATCCTTGCCACCCTCACTGAACAGCTGTCATTGTCGGCGATATAGCTCATTTTCCCGAGACGGAAGTTGCGTATCGACTCCATCGATGCCTCATACAGGAACCTGCAGTTCACTTTGATGCCGAACGGATCGAACAGCCTGAAGATGTCTTTGTCTTTATCCTCACCGCGTTTGAAAAAATACCTTTCTGCCAGAATATTCACGGTGTCATCCCGGGGTTTTACGGAATCATCCACGATGTCGAGGATAGCGTCGGCAGCTTCTATTACCCCATCCTCCCAATCCCCGGTGATATTGCCGTCCGCCTCTATGACCCTGAAATAAATGTCTGGGTATTCAAGGGAGATCGCATTCACCACATCGATGGTATTATCTCCTATTATCCCGGGGATGCATGAAGTAACGATGAAAATATTCTTTTGCCCTTCTAAAATCATATCTCTGATCTTCTCTTCCAACAGCCCGGCGCCGCCGAAGACCGATACCGTATCATCGATGTCGGTGGAGACCATCCTCAGCGAATGCATCTCCTCGATCGTTCTTTTGCTGCCTCTGATTATTTCCGAGATCGTTTTCATTGACGACATTATGTGTGCGCAGCTCCGCGGACCGTGTATGATAACGATCGCATCTGTTATCGATGAACACCCGTGCACCGCTCCGGACGTTGCGCAGTACGACAGGATATTCTTCTCGGTGGTTACTTTGTTCTTGAGCGTTCTCGATGAACACCCTCGGCACGCCGTTCCCGTATTGACGGTGTCTATATTGTTTCCCGCCTTGACTGCCTGCCCTTTTGCCAGCAGTTCCATTTGCGCATCATTCAGCGGTTTAGAATCAAATAATGATGATCTGCCTTCCGTCATGCCGATGATGTTATCGGCGATCTTCCTG
>JGI20166J26741_11227782_pt1 | contig 14158 bp, 7 predicted proteins | sample TergutCu122P5_FD_26741 | JGI IMG/M metagenome (IMG submission 26741)
AGAAAAAAAAGTAACCAATGTAGGGCACCAATTTATAAAGTACTATAAATTTATGCTATTGAAGAACATATTATAATCATGCATTTTTATTTCATACTAATAGGAAGCCATGCGATTGTCTAAGACAGACAAACACTGTTGCTGTTTAGTGCAGCTGTGATGTATTGAGACATGTTTCAAATACAAGCAGCTTTTGTTACAATCTCCTGTTTTGTGACTGGAATATCTGTTTGATGGTTATAATGAAACATTTCAGTAAGCATATGGAATTTAGCACAGTGAATGATTTTAAATATGTCTATAAATATTCAATAAAGCCTTTTCTTTTGTTTTGAAAATTGTCAACAGTGTGATGGCATACAGCTTTGAGGTTATGTGTAACAACTACAGTATTGGAAATCCATAGGCATATTAGCGAAAAGATTGTTGAGTTGTGTATTATTATTTGTAACTTTCTGTGCCTTTCTGTGTACAGGAAGAAACATTTAAAATACAGTAAAAATCGTAAGTTCCAATCATGGGTCCTTGCTGTACTGTGGTGTCTTCATATCTCTGTCTTGCTTTCCACCATGGCATCTCTGAAACCAAAGTTTCATGTTTCTACACAGCTACTGGGTGTCTGTACCCACGTAACAGTGCCACATTACATACCGCCTATGAGAAGATAACAGAGCCCATTGAGCAGCAAACCACTAGCTCCCACACACATCACAGGAATGGGATGATGCATCTCATCATGATGTTCAATGTGCACCAACGTCTGCAAAGCTTCCACCACTAGTGAGAAGCACAGGGATGCAAGGAACACACAGCCACTCAGCATCACCAGTACATCAATCCTAGCCCAGCCAAATGTGTTTTTCAGCTTATTTTCTTCTGAGCTGCTGGTGTGGCTGTGATGATGGTAATGATGATGATGCTGGGTACACTGTATGGAAGTAGGTAATAGAGGAGCCATCTTTTATTTGTATATCATAAAGTAGATCACATTTAAAATGATGGTGAATTAGGGTTTTAGTGTAAATTTACCTCAGAATAACTGGTTGCACAGGAACAAGCCCAGTACAGGCTCATGTCCTTTAATTTTTAATATATAGCACCATAATTTAGTAAAAATTTACTGGAAGTGTATGGGTATGTATTAACATACAGTAAAGATTTTTATACAAATGTTATAGAAATATTTATTATGTCCCATGATAGCTGAATTCATGTATATGTGTGCATTGGTTTGCCAGTTGTTATAAAGTAAAAATGTTTCAAATGATTACATTTTATTTTCTGCTTTCAAGAAAACTTGTGTTAAGTTTTGGTGTGCAGTAAGAAGTTAAATGTGGTCATTGTTATGTAGCAAAGCTTTGTAGGCCAAAAGAGCCTTCCTCACTTTAAAATGGTATAAATACTTCGGTATGATCCCAAATGGTGAATGTTACAAGTTCTCTCCCTAAGCATGATGTCAGAAAAAATGACATTTAGTTAATCTGCATGTAATATTCACAGTTATCTTCCATTTAATCCCTTCATACAAAGTACAAAGCCCTATTATATGAGGATGTCTTATGCCCTATTTGTTTCATTGTTGGACACATAACTCATCTTGACTTGGTAGGAATGTGGTGCAGTGGGAGCCCTAAGCTGATTGTCTCCCAAAAATGCAAGTAGTGTAGACCCCTGAAATGACCACTGTATTAATCTTTTTAGCATATGACCTGTGAAGTACCAGTTTTCTACTCTGGCCGAAGCATTATTTAATTTAAATGTTCTCTGCAGGATACCGTTTTCTCATTCGGATGGAAAGGGTGTACATTTAACGGGACATCCCATTTGTCTGCTAAAGATTAATATAAGTTGCCTCCCAGCTGTGCTGATCATAAGGTGACTGCTGTACTAACATATCAGTGGCCTCCCAACAGTGCAGACTCTGTAGACTGCTATATGAACATACCAGTGGTGTCCCAACAGTGCAGATTGCTATATGAACATACCAGTGGTGTCCCAACAGTTCAGACCATACGCTAACTGCTGCACACACATGTCACTGCAGGTAAACCGACTTTTATGGACACATAATATCCTCCCACCAGTAGAGATGAAGTTGTTGGTGTAGCAAGTGCATAATAATGGGCATGTAAGTGTAAAAATATTATTTGAAAGTTATATTACTCTTCTGGAATGTGATACATATGCAGGGGTGGAGTTACCATGAAGATAATGAATCTTAAGCTTCATGGCCCATCACTTGCATGGGCCCCTTCCAAGGCCCTTGGAGGGGCCCTAAATAAATACGAGTATTCACTTTTGTACCTAATTTTGTATTTGTAATTTTGTGTGTGTGTGTATTTTAAGGGGGTTCCAGAAATTGTACAAGCTTCAGGCCCCACAAAACCTGGATCCACCCCTGTGCATGTAATCTGGCAGGTATGTGCTGTTATTTCAGAAAAACTCATTTCTATTGTCAGGGTAGATTATATGCTTCCTCTGAAATGTGAGACTGCACAGCACAGCATATCACATGCCAGAAGGTGATTATTTTCATATTCACTGCTGTGAGATTTTCAAAACTTACAGTGTCACTCATATTTTAAGTTATCAGCACTAATATGTGGAGTGTCCTTTTTGTGGGTGTGTATTTTAGACTTGCTGTCAATGCAGAGAGTAAATCCTAAAATACATTTTTCATGTGGGGTTTTCACCCAAACCCCTTTATGAACATGGGTAAAATTTAGTATCAGAGGTCTATGTGTAACATTGTTAAGCTTACTTAATGTTATTGCTTATTTCTCCACAGGTACTTGTTCTGTGTGTGAGTGTATCAACGAAATTTTTCATGTCTTGTTTGTACACAGAATTATGAACTGTGTTAAATAAATCCTGTACAGTAGAATTTGTTCTTGTAACCAAGGGAGTTTTAGCAATGTTTACTGGTTCTGCTAAATTTGTGCAAAGTTCTGACCTTAACATTTTAACCCACAGCTCTTTGAGCAATCAACTGTGTTAATTTTGCAGCATACTGTTGTTTATATTTTTGAACTTCCAGTTCCTCTAATTTGTCCGTGTGTAATTTGTTAATGTTCCCCAGCAGCAAGTAAAATGATTAATCCAAAATAAACTAGAAAAAACAGAATCAAACTTAAGAAACTTAACCTTAAAAAAATAAAAATCCGAAGCATTCCCATTAAAAGAAAATGCAAATACAACATTTAATGTGAGATATGAGGTTCTCAAAGTGGTGTCACTGAAGTTTCAAAGTCCTCTCGGATTTTTTGCGGTGTTGACTCTTGTACTGTTTGACCCTGAAGTTGAAGGCATTACCATCTTTTATAATGCCAGTAACTGAGTATTTACCAGTCAACATGGCATAACATCCCAAAAGGCTTGAATATGCATGACATGTTCTGATGGCAGTGAGTAGTATGGCTGTTGTCTTCTGACATGTGACACCTTGTGTAGTGTATGCACACATATACCACACTGCATTCAACCATGCCACACAGTGTCATGCAGAGAATAATATAATCCTAATGGTGTATTCAGATGTTATCAGTAGCATGAAAATTATTAGAAGAGTGTGCCCCGTTTAGTACAATCCAAGCTAAGATCTGCATTCACTTTCACAAAAAAGCCAGAACTTTACTTGCCGCTGTAGTACTGGTCAATGCTTAGAGTCAAACACATTAAGAAAATTGTTAGACAATAAGAGAAGCTTACCACTGCTGTTGCATTATGTTTGTGGCAGGAGGAAGCAAGAGGAATCTTGTTGCTGGAAAGCACATTGCTGCTTCCATCCTCCTCTCTTCCCTTATTTGCACTTCCATACTGTATGCACATAACAGACAAAGGAAAAGCTGAAAGAACATCACCCAAAGAAAAAAGCATCTCAACGTTCTTCAGGCCCCCGTATGTAGGAAAATGCCATTGTGTATTACAGTTAGTAAAAAGAAAAATATGAATAATAACTGCTGTTATAACTAGAAAATAATCATGCTACGTTTAACTGATAGACAGGATGGCAGATCTGCAACCTGTAGTAAGAAGAATTTCATAACTCATTACTTACTTACTTACTTACTGACTTAACCCTTTACAGAATAAGGTTAACCTGAGTTGTATTATAAAGGATCCACTTCCTACCTTACATTAAACAAACTTGGTGTAATTTATAAATATCAATCGTTTAATGCCACGTAAGGAAAATAAAAAATCCTTACAGTATATTTATGTATATACTGTGTGGGCAGAACATAGGGTTCCTTAATGTTAAACCTGGCAATAAATATAGTATCCACTGGCCTTCAAGGAGTTAAATACATGGAGAGAGGTGCTGTCTGTTACAAACTACTTGCATGGTAACTTTTGCTTGACAACTAATTTCTTCAGACTTTTCTTTTTTCTATTTTTCTTCTCCTCTCCCTTTTTCTGTCTGGAAGTTTTCTACCTGGGTCACTTATCTCATTGTTCAGTATCTGTTTTTCCATATTACTTAATCATTAGGGGCAAAGTAATGTAATTTGAGGCTACCCATAGTTTGAACTTTCAACTGCAACTTACTAAGGTATTCATTTCTTACACATAATTTCTTTTAGGGCTTTGAAATTCTAAGAAAAGGACATGCCATAATGATTGTTAGAGTTGGTAATACATAATGCATGGTAGTACTATCAGAGTAGTTAAAATACCTCATTGATTTTGTGGGAGCATAATTTGTTGAGTTTTGCTGAGATACTGAACTTCTAACATGTTACTTTAACCTTCACTTGTATGTACTTTTATACAGGATGCACCATATTTAACGTTTTCATGGACGCCATATGCAATGAAGTTTCTTTTTCCCCTCATTATCTGGTGTTGGAGGCTGAGACTGTCTGCTTAACATTACATACCAATCCAATTTTTGCCTGTCTTGCCTCCTTAACATTGGATACAAATGCTTTTCTTATGGTTGATTGCCCCAGAAGATTTCATTACATGTGCCACATAACTGACATCAATTTCTCATTGTATTATGATTGTTACTGTTTACCTTTATTGTGATTATGCAGCCAACTAATGCAATGGCATTGCAGAACATGTGGTATGAGTCAACGAGTAACGTTAGTGCGTGGGTCATATGGCTCATTATAAGCTGCACAAGAAAGAAGAATATGGTGAGACCAAGCATTAGATACAGTTGAACAGGTTGTAGCTGATGAAACCATTTTTTCATTGCCATCCTGCAAAAAACAACAAACAGTAATTGGTGATTACAATTAAATTGGAAGAAGGGATATTGGATAGACACAGTGTATTTTGTATGGTGGTATGCAGTAATATAATGTAATGTAATGTAATGTAATGTCACCATTTATCATTTGTCTGATCACATAAAAATCAAACCTAAATCTGTTCAAATTGGTTAGTTGATCACATACATACACACACACTGGAGAGCAGAGCCTTTTGAGAGAGTGGGGTGGGGGGATTGGCCAAAAAGAAAAAGGAACTGGATAGCAGAAATCTAGTTTCACTGTAATAAGATTTAAACACAATTAGATTGGTCTAGGGGTGATATACTGAAGGGTTCTTAAAATTCATTATGCAAACAGTACATTGATACCATGTTGGTTCTTTTCACCATAAAAGCAACATTTCAAAATTTGATATGAATAGATAAACATTAAATGAAAAATTTACAAGTATGGGAACCCATTTTCTGTCTTTTGTGCATGATCCAATTCTGTGTTTATGTATCGATGTACTTTTGTCATATAGGTTTTCAAAATTTTGATTCAACCAGCAACAAATAAAATTATGTAATGCAATATACAATGAAGAAAAATGCACAGCCTCTTTGTTTTTAGTTTATTTAGTTACACTTTTTCCACTTTGTAAGTTACATAGAGTATGATCAGTAACCCTAAATCATAAAAATTAAATGAGGAGTCATTACAAAGTTAAATGCAGCTAATTATCTTGCTGAAGTGTTATTATTTTTCAGCATAGTCCTTGAACTTATTGATACATTTGTCCCATCTTGACACAAGTTTAAAAATTCCATTGTGTTAGAAATTGGGCTCATTCATTTACAACCACTAATCAGCAGCTATTTGCACTACCTCAGTACTGTGAATTTGGCAATGTCTGAAGTGTCGTTTCAGGGGCCCAAACAGTAGAGTGAACAGTCCAGGCATTCCCATACCTCATTACACATCACTTGCTTGGGCCACTGAAACAATATTTGGGATATTGCCCATTCTGCAATAATAAGGAAATGGAAATGACCATGCATGGTTATGAATAGAAAAGCCTGCTGTCTAATGTGACAAAATCGTCACACTTGTGCCTAGAGGCACAAAGCCAAGACGTAAGACAATATATTTTAAGATTCATAAACTTATTATCTTTGGAATGAAGTAGATTTGCCTCAACAGTGGAATGAATATATGATTTGTAGATTTGTAATAAGATTAGGTTATATTATGTGTTTGCAGGTCTTGGTGTGAACAGTAGGTCTGTCCAGATTGTAAATATGAATTTGACATTTAGTTCATCAAAGAGAATCCTGTTTTACACTGATGCAAAGGTAAGAAGTATAGACAGTTAAAAACTGACAAAAATACGTTGTCGTTGTCGTTGTCGTTGTCATATTTTTAGTTCAACTGCAGTTTGCATTTGTGTAGAATGTAAATGTTGGCATGATTTGTCTTGATGGCACAAAAACTTGGAACTTGCAAATAATTTGGTGTTTGAATAAACAAATTGCAGAGCAAACTTTTTTGAGGGGGGTGTGTTGGGGGTGGGTGGGTGGGTAGTGTAGTAATGGAAGTTAAGTGCATTTGTAAGTAATGTGAGATTTGCAAAAGATATGCCCCAAGGGCAAGGGCAGATCTGCTGCTGGGTTATTGTGCATCCTTTTCAACTTCCCAAAATGACTTGCAAGATACCAGGAGTGCAGCAAGTTTGAAGTGAAGCTATGAAAGGGTGTTACTGGTATCAGTGAAGGATACTGTTGAATGCAATGAAGGAGCAAGGCCTGTAGATATTACAGTAGCCATTGATAGGACTTCATAGTGTTGAGGACATGCTAGTTTGAATGGTGTAGGGTGAGAAATGAGTACTTACACTGGAAAGTTATTGATGTTGTGTTGCAAAAATTGTGCAAATGCAGAGAACAATGAACAAGTAAAATAATATTATGTAAATGATGTGTGCAGCATAAATATTAAGGTTGTAATGATGACATGGAAACAACAGAAGCAGTAGTCAACTTTATATGTTCTTTTGGTATGCATAGTGTTCAGCATACTAAATATATGGGAGATGGGAAGAGCCAAGTGTTCATGACTATAGTAGGGTTAAGGCTGTTTGGGAGAAACTGAGTTTGAATGCATAGGCATATTGAAAACAGAATGGGGACCTGTCTTCACATGTTGCAAAAATGTCTGTAGTAAGTAACAAGTTTAAAAAATATAAAGCAACATCTGGACAGGTCCTGAGGGTTCCAGGATGTTCAGGCTCCCAGATTTAAAGAAAGTCAGCACATGAAGGTGGGAAGGTTGTCAGCCCTAAGCAATGGCCGCCCTTACCTCCCAAGAAATATCCCTGGTACTCATCTGTATTAGACCCCAGGGCCATAGTGTGGCCAGACATTTTATTTCAATGATCCCAACGGGAATCAAACCCATGACCTTCTGGCTTGTAGCATAGTGCCTCACCAACTGCACCACTGCATGCCTCATTGTGTTTAGTGGATGACTTGAGAATTGAAGTCTTCTGCGATATAATGCTGTGTCATTGGGTGAGTGGCTCCCAACATTTTGAAAGAGAATGGTGCCCTTAGAACATCAGGAGCCAATTACCTGACCCTACATCACATACCAGAAGACTTGAATTCTCAGCAAATGTGCTGCAAGAGTCACAAATCTCATGATAAAAAATCAATTGCAGGCAAAGGGAGGCTGAGTGTTAAGGAAATTAGTAATTTGCAAAATTATTATGACATACAAATTAGGAGAAAGAGAGAAAGACAGCAGGCTGAGTATATGAAAAGAAAGATAAAGCATGCTAATGACCCAGAGGATTTTGAAAAAAGTAGGGATGTTATTAGGTCAGTGCTGCAGTATGTCAACATTACACTTCATATCCTGGAACTTAATATTTTGACACAAAATGTTACTTTGTGTTAGGACTGTGGTACTTAATACAGTGCGTTTGAATAATATTTAAGAAGTTACTGATAAAATTTTTAAGTTCTCAAGCCAAAAAACCAGGGATTTGTGTATTTGGTGTGTGTGTGTGTGTGTGTGTGTTTGTGAAGTATGTGCTAAAATATTTATTCCTAGAAAAGAGATTTGAAATATATATAACAGCTTATATTAGCCTGAGAACATGGAAGTATGCTAAGAAATAGTGCATGTGCTTTCTGGCAAAATTTTGTAGCCATTGTACAGTATGAGCCATTTTTGAAATGAAGGTACAATACATGAATATTGCATATATACTGTTGTCAATGTGGAAGGTACAACTTCCCCATAAATGCAATTCACAGTGAAGTCTGGATAGGTAAGCATCTGTCTAATTCATTTTCTATTCAGAATAGTCTGAGAGAAAGAAGATTTTATATTGCAATTATTTTTCAGCTTTGCTCTAGGACAGGGCTGGTGAACCTATGGGATGCGTGCCCAAAATGGCATTCTTTGGCGTGTGGCATTCACTGCTGTCCATTTATTTTCTTTTAACCGACTAGTGTCTCTATGTTGTGAAGAACATGTGTACATGAACAAATATCTGGCTGCATAGAGACAGTATATGAATTACCATTGCTACCAAATAAATCTGCAAGTGTAACATTTTTACATTAATTGGGAGTGGTGCGAAGTGTTGACTGGATATTTATTACTGGGGTGCCGGCCTGGCAGTGAATGGGTGAGTATGTGACATGGAACAAAATGTTTTACAATCTTCATTTCAAACAGAAACAGTAAAAGCCCCAATTACTTCCACATTTTCTTCCTTATCACATTCCTTGAAGATGCTTTATTAGAAACATATTATACTGTGCATTAATTATATAATTATAATATTTATTAATAATCATTCAATAATTAATAATAATTTATGGAAGACTCCAAGACCTTATGTTGCTCTTCAAAATTCCCATGGGCATGCGAAACAATATCTTCGAAGTCTTTACACAATTTGGGCATGCACCCTCAAAAATGTTTCCCAGCCCTGCCGTAGGATATGCCATTAGAAATGTCGGGGGGTGGACCTTAAAGTGAATGAATGGCACACAACAACTTCTGGTCTATGCTGATGATGCTTATTGCATGAGGGAATACATGGACACTAAACAAGGACACGGTTCTATTAGTCCTTGGTAAGGCCATTAGTCTAGAAGTAAATGTGGGAATTTGAAGTATTTATGTCAATTTCTTGTCTGAGTGTAGAAAAAATCACAACATGAATAGAGCTAATGAATTCTCTGAAAACATGATGAAGTTCAAACATTTTGGAATGACACCAACATATATAAATTGCTGGCAGGAAGAAATTAAGAGCAAGTTAACCCTTTAAATGCCGAATTAAATCCCATCTCCCATCTGCTAGATAAAATCAAAGAAATTAACTAAAATAAAACACTCAGGAGTACAGTTAATAAGTTAACAAGGAAGAAACCGAAGGACAAGCACAAAATAAACTAATAGTAACGAAGAAACAATTATTTTAATACCAAATGTAAATAGCTTGTAGTATTACTAAAACTAATGTAATGGAGCATGCCAATAAATATATTTAAAAAAAAACCATATTCTCCACGTTAGCAGGATAAGGGTTAAATTCAGGGAATGCTTGCTACCATTCACTAGGTAAACTTTTGTCTTATCATTTGCTGTCTAAAGAAATAAAGATTTATATATATGCAACAATAATTTTTTTCTGTTTTTTAGATTAGTGTGATACTTGGTCTGTCATACTGAGGAAAGAACATAGGCTGAGGATGTTTGAGAATAAGGTGATGAGAAAGATATTTGGGCTTGAGAGGAAGCAAGGAATTGGAGACGGGAGAAAATTGCATCATGAGGAGCTCCATGATTGGTACTACTCCCCAAATATTATTCGCATGATCAAATAAAGAAGAATGCCGTGGGCAGGGCATGTAGCACAAATGGGATTGAAAAGAAATATATACAAGGTTTTTGGTGAGGAAAATTGAAGCAAAAACCACTTGAAAGGCTTAGGCATAGATGGAAGAATAGTATTAAAATAGATCTTAAAGAAATAGGAAAGGAGGGCGGGAATGGATTGATCTGGCTCAGGATAGCGATTAATGGTGAGCTGTTGTGAACAAGGTAATGAATCTTCGGATTCCATAAAACGTGAGGAATTTCTGTAATATCTGATGAACTAGTAGCTTCTCTGGAAGGACTTTGCTTCGTGGAGTGATTTAGAAACTATTGTTTTAGACGGTCTCAGGAATGCAGCCGGTATCTGCATCTTACTAGTGAGAGGCTGCTGCTGTGTCAGGTCTGTATCTCAGCATCTGGTGCTAACAACTGGCTTCAATATTACAGACTGCAGTACATGCATCACAAGGCATGTAATTTGACGTAAGCGTCTATGGAATAGGCACACTGTAATTTGAAGGCTCTGCATCTGATATCTTAATTTATAATCTCCACACAGATTCAGACGTCATCCAAGGAAGTGACTTGGACAGATGTAAGATAAAAATTCGCAGACACGGCGTGTCTGGAATACAGATGTACTGCAGCGAGGGCTGATGGTAATACAGATGTACTGCAGCGAGGGCTGATGGTAGCGGAAGATCAGCTTTGCATTACGTTTCATGTACTTCCGAACCAATCGAATGGTTTTCATTCCTTTTTCTTGGTGGGAATGTCGTACGTGGCAGTTGATCGCAGCACGTTATTTACTACTTGTTGAAATATTTGTGACATGGGTAGATCCATTATACTAGCATTATACCTGAACACTGTTCATTGAATTATGTTTGAAATAAACGAAGGTTTGGGTTTCTCCTATTACCGTCTTCAGTAAGCGGTTGCCATTACACAGACGTATTTTATGTGTTGTTATTGTTATTATCCGATGTGAGGCCAATCAAACATTTGGCTAGTACACTAACCAATTTTGACCCCAACAGCCAACGCGAACAGTACGACAAAAAAAGGGGGGGGGGGCATGTACAAAACATCTGTCTGTGTATCAAAAACCCTTTACCAGATGACGGTATTAAGAGCCAATTTCCAAAACGTGGCGTATATCAAATAAATACTAGACAGTGGACAATACTTAACAGTAATCTTAATAGTTTGCATTTACCTTTTATTCTTTTACTTTTATTAAGTTCCAAATAAAAAACCTACACACCAAAAGGCAGAAGGAACCAGGGGACACCATTGAATAGACTTCCGGGTGGGTGGCCGGAACTGGTCAACAAGTGGCCCAGCTACCTGACGATGATGATGATGATGATGATGATGATGATGATGATGATGACGACGATGACGATTAAGATCCAACTAACTACATTTGTTAGGTAATATAGACCTTGTTATTGTATATTATCTTTACAGTGTTTCGGCTCAGATGGGGGCATCACAAGGGAGACAAAATACAAGGCATTATATACAAAATAAAAGAAGAAGACATAGATGTATGGGCTGGCATTCTGAAGAAGGCACTAGTTAAACTATAAGGACCTAATGCCAATGCATAAGGTATAGAATATATGTATATAATATACATTAGGGCATTGGAGAGTGCTACACGTGATTCTCTCTCTCTCTCTCTCTCTCTCTCTCTATATATATATATATACACACACACACAAGATACAGCATATGTATTTGTATATACAAGATACAGCAGCATCAAATACAGTTTTCGTTCAACATTAATCTCAGCACGTGTAACCGCTCTCTGTGTGATAAGGAAATATGTATTTTTCCTCGTATTTTGTATCCCAGACGATAGCTCGAGCTGTGCGGGACAAGTTGGAGATAATATAAAGTGACAAGGTACACATTGCCTAGTAAGTATACTGGAGTTGGATCATAATAAGCAATATCTAAGGGTGTTGGTGGGTGTAGCCATTTTGTAATCCACCATAATGTCGATACTAATTTGTAAACGAAGTATCAAAAACCTTTTCGAATACGATCCGTTTCTACACTTCGTAACGAAGCTGCGGTCCCCTACGGGAGGCTCTTACTGATTTAGAAATGTCACGAATCTCTCGCGGACTGCAGATAGATGCACCGTGTAAAAGATTCTGCTATCGTATTGCTTTCGTCGGCTTACGAAATACACCCTATCAAAAAAAACGAAGACTTGTTTGCAGATTCATGACTGTATAACCGTTACGTATGGTGTGTAAAATGTAACTCTGGAAAATTTTACATTACGTTGGTTTTTAGGCGCGTTCTCATAAATTGTGAAAAGCGCCTATTAGCATTGTTATGCCTGTTGGTCTGTCTGTCCACATGTATCAGCGCGGTTCCCACTGGATGGATTTTCGTAAAATTTGGTATTGGAGACTTCTGCGAAAATCTGTCGAGAAACTCCAAATTTGGTTAAAATCGGACTAAGATATCTGGCACTGTACATGGAGACGTAAGTACGCCCCCACTATTGACAGCAGTACGTTCAGCTTATTTTTTACTTCGATAGGAGTGCAAAGGGAACCCAAACCAGCGTTTCCATGACAGCACTCATTGGTTTTATATTATTGACAGCTATGTGTAGGTTTAACAACAATACAAAGGTTAAGCACTGTAGTGTTTTCATAACAACAATGGGTACACGAATGCCATATAATGCTACGTTATACGTACATTGCTTGTCTTGTTTCAGTCCGTTTTGTTGAGTCTGTTGATCATCGCAAAGATCTATTGCAAATAAGCCAAAGTCCAGCCCATTAACTAACCATAAAACGTCGCGGTTGACTGTATTGACAGAACTGGCTCCTTTATCTTGGATGAAGTGGCAGCTATGTAAATAGAAATCATGTTGCAGCGGAGATAGAAGTTGCATAAATATTTGCACACCGTGCAGTCTTGTGCCTTCTTTGTCTTCGATACATAAAGTAAATAAATTTCGGTCATGGCTCATTTTTCACATACCAAATTAAGGGTGATAGTTCCATACTGAAATTTATACAGCACATTTAATGTCGATTGTCTTTGTTTGGGATATCCCACGTGTTGCATACAAACCAGACAAAGAATTACTCTAGGCGACACAGTATTTTTCGTTAGAAATCTGATGTTGAATGACGTAATCTCTTATTTTTTTAATATCGTTAGGTACTTGTAAAATGTAACCTGAACTTTATTCTAGTGGATAGCCTAATTAGCATTTCGTATAATATGGCTCCTCTAAATGTCCAGGTTTTGAGCGGTGATGATAATACTTATGTGTTTGAAATATGTGTACTTGGCAGGGGCGGCGTCGCCGTCAGGCTGCAGTCCTGCCAGAAATTTTGAGAAAAATTAGGATAATATCTGAATGAAAGGTTTCGTTAGGAGACAGTACAGTGCATACTTTAAAAATATATGAATTAAATAAATTTGATGTGAGCTTGACCGTGCATCACCGTTAATATGTGGAAATAAAATGCCAACTAGATGCAACAGATGGTTTCTCTATTGCAGATCTTATTGCTTGCTCAACATGTTTCGGGCACCATTATGCCCATCATCAGGAGCTCAAAAGTATTATATAGATGGTTGCTGCCTGTGGTATTTCGTGCTTTGGTTTTCAAGTTGTCAGTCTGGTGTAGAGCTGTGGGTTGTGTGTCCGGTTTACGGGATGCTGCAGCATCCTGCAAACCGGACACACAACTTGAAAACCAAAGCACCAAATACCACAGGCAGCAACCATCTGTATAATATTCTTGAGTTCCTGATGATGGGCATAATGGTGCCCGAAACATGTTGAGCAAGCAATAAGATCTGCAATAGAGAAACCATTTGTTGCATCTAGTTGGCATTTTATTTCCACATATGAATGAAATAATTTTAGATTCAGATACTCGCGACGGATTCTTAAGTGCTGCGGAAGAAGAAGAAGAAGAAGAAGAAGAAGAAGAAGAAGAAGAAGAAGAAGAAGAAGAAGAAGAAGAAGAAGAAGAAGAAGAAGAAGAAGAAGAAGAAGA
>JGI20166J26741_11228893_pt1 | contig 14157 bp, 10 predicted proteins | sample TergutCu122P5_FD_26741 | JGI IMG/M metagenome (IMG submission 26741)
AATTTTATATTTGTCAACATGCCACACCGTATACATAAGTGTACTAATACTCTTTATGATTATGCCATAATTAATTATTAATACTTACGTTAGTTTAATGAATGAACTTAAAAAAATTTGGAAAGGTATTTACGATTAAATTTGTTATGACCAGGCCCTCGTCTTATAAAAAAAGAATTTACCGGGCCGCAGTCTCACGAAGGTTGAGAAACACTGAAGTAAGTCTCCACAGCATGCTTCCTGGTTTTATCACTGGTGTAAAATGTATAGTCAGATTTGTTGCCAGTCACAGGCCAGTTCAGAAATACATCATCGTCAGTATGGTAGGGTTGCAAATGTTCTACCAATACTGAAATGTGATGCTCCTTTTATGTCTATCAGGAGATGCAGGACCTACAGGGAACAAGCCTTGTGTTATCCAAAATCCTGTACAATTTCACTGACACAGCCAATATTCATATTCACTTCCAAAGACAGAAAGCAAACCACCTAACATCTGTCCTTGTGCACAGTATTTTTGACCCATGCAGTGTTCTCTGGATTAGCAAAAATATGAGCCTGTACTGGTCTTGGTAAGTATACTGTTCACTGCCTGTCCGTTCGAAAGATATGGAGCTCATCTACTGTTGTCACTGAAACACATGCAGCACAACAGATGGCACACATCCAACTAAGAACTTCTACATGTTGACAGCCTACTGCTCTACAGCTGTGAGACTCTGAACCACCACCCTCTGGTCCTGTTCAGAAAGATTCACCATATAGTGCACTATCTTTAAGCTGTGATGTAATGTTGTCTGTACTAGCTACTCACACAGTCTACTGTTCTACACAAGTGTCTGCCAATCAACCTACCGAGTCAAACATGCAACTGTCATCTATGCTGCCACAGCACTGTTGCACATGGATTTCAGTTCTACATGCCTCATAACTTTGTTTACTCCACACCACAACATGTTAGGACTGAAAGGAAAACAACAACAGGATCCAATCACTCTACTAAACCATGCTCTATCATCACAGGGCAGTCCAAGAACTTCTTAAGCAGATATCATATGACAGTGCTGGGATGTAACAATTGCCATAATTGAAGAGTAGCAAACTGACATACACTTTCCCCTGCTACCCCATCCCACATTCCAAAGCCAATTACATACCATTAGTCTAACTCAGTGGTTCCCAAAGTATGGTCTGTCGATTCCTTAAGATCCGCAATGAGTTCCTAGGGGATTCATGGATCCATTTCTGTAATGGCTACTTTAAAGTTTACTTATATTTTTAACTGAAGGAATAACGTCTTGATAAAAATAATTGCAGAATGTCTTTAATTGGTGATATTTTTATTTAGCATGACCATTAGAATACCTCATTAAGAAACTCCCTGTACCCAAGAAGTGAGCGACAGTCAGTTACATTAATGTCAAATCATGCAATGCAGTGTTAGACTGTGTTTGAAATGTGATGGCACATGCGCAGAAGCCAGATTTCGTCTTTTGGCAAAACAGACAAGTCCATTTAAACTGGCGCGGGCGTCAGTTCAGTCGACTACTGGCAGCCGAGGTGTGCACATCAGTGGTAGTAATGCTGGATACACCATGTTCCGAGGTAGTGTGAAGAGTACTAGCTACCCACTCCATTGACCAGTTTCCCCTTCACTTCCCCTCCTGTGCATCATCGTGTGCCATCACATTTCAACTGGACTCTACAAATGCTACTGACATGTATTCCTACCCATGAAAAAATCAGTTCTGGGATATAAATTTTTAATGTTGGATACCTGTCACCCTGACACTCTATAGTTATGGGAGCAAGATACAAGGATCCTTGGTTATTTTTCAAACCCAAAGGGGTCTGCGAACAAATAAGTTTGGGAAACACTGGTCTAACTGGTTTTCACCCAAGCTTCAAAACAAAAATAAACAGTTTATAAGTGGATTGGCTGATGCTGGACTAGGAAATCAACACTAAGAGTTGTCATGCCACTTTCATTTCAGTCTGCATCAAGTTACAGGCAGCTAAAAGTAACTTTCATGCCTCAAATAGATCACGCACACTATTCATGACAAAATATGAAGCTCACAAACATCTATAACCCACCTGAAGCATGTTTCACTATGTCATCAATACACAGGAAATATAATGCATAATTCTATGCAGCATGCAATTTTTACTACTGATTAGTCACAAAAAGAGGGTTCGTATCTGCAACTAAGAATATCACGACCTATGAGGAATTAAAAAATTTCAAAGTACACATTGGGAATCAGGGTATTTCAGAGAAAAGTACAACTTCCATTCTTACTTGATCTCAAAAAATGAGCCTCATCTGCAGAAGAGCAAAGAGCACAGATAAGTGAATAAGCAAGAAACCAGTTCCTTATTAATGAGTGCAACTTAGGCCTGTTTTTGGGTTACAGCCTTCAGCATTCTTTTTATTTTTTCCACTGCATGTTCCACCTGCACTCCCAGAAGACTTCCATGTAGTTACTGGTTTAACAGATTGATGGCATGAATGAGTGGTCATGTTTCAGGATTTCAGCTCTTCCAAGCTCTCCCCCTCCCCATCTCCCATCATGAGCACTTTTTTCTCCAAAGTTGGAGCAACACAACAGGTATATTAGGCATCCAATTTTAAAAATTTCACTACTAATAACTTATCTTCACAGAAATACATAAATAATATGTAACAACATACACTGAATTTACATGAACTGTAACATATCACTATGACATAGATTCAGCTACTCAACTACTATTGATCTCTTACCCAGGCACTGATTTGTAAACATAGTTCCAAATTTATAATACTCTTGCAAAATTTTTTTTTAAAAGATCCTAATAAACAGCAATATCTACATACCCCATGTGTCACAACATTTGCTATGTGCTCAATGGGTGTTGGAACGTACGCCCGATTTGAGCTAGCCTTTTCATTCATCCATTGGACACTGCAATTAGAAAATCACAGACGCTGTTGATATGGATACACTGTAACATCCCTGTTTCAAATTCTGAAATCGACACTATCTGGTAGATTAACACAGGTGTTTAGAGCCGAAATTTTTAATGTCTGCAAAATACTGACATTTGAATATTTATATTACTAAAATCCAAGTTATGTACTGCTTCTGCAAGTGAACAGACCTCAGATTTAATCCCTACAGCAGCTATCATAGTTGAATATTTCACATCGCTTATAATTTTCTTCAGGTAGTGGTTGGACAACATCTTACAGTAGGTCAAAAAACTATTTTCTTAATCACACTCCATAACTCTCAAAAACTGCAATACTACAACATTCAGTGCTGCATCATTTATCATAATCAATGTAGTTAATTTTTTAATATCCTACTATTACAACAAAAGTACTGTTTACTAAACAATTAAATATGACCACCAAGGCAGTCAATAGGTATAATACAAATTCAATCACCTAAACTTTATATATATATAATATCTAAGTCAGTCACAGTGTCAGCCATGTGAAGTGACTGATTTTCAGATGTTCCTATCTGTCTTGGATTTTCATATTTGCTGAAAAAAGAGTTCAAGTGGTTCCTAAGGAGAGAAAATTCACTTTCATGTATCGTTCATAAATTGGAATAAAAACTGCATTGGTGAATGCAATTTACCAGTTGCAAAAACACACAACATATGTATGCAGGGGAAAAATACAGGAAGTTAAAGCTGGAAAAATGAAAAACATGTGTCCTGTTTCCAATACAACAGAACTTACTTCTGGAATTCTAAGTCATGAGGTAAATTGCTTTCTAACATTACAGAGGAACATACACACACTGCATTCAGGGTAAGTAAATCTTGCTCAAGGAGATGCTGAAGTAGAAAGAAAGAAACGGATGTGTCACTTAAATTGTAGGTTAAGGAAACTGACCAATCAAGAGCTACAGGAGAGGGAAGACGAATAGAACTATACTTAGCCAATGGGAAAAAGTGAAAAGCACTCCAACTGGCAAATACAAAAATGTTCATTTACATATAAATATAACAGAATATAAATATGTACATGCACACACTATATACTAGAGGATAAAATATTTTTTCTGCAGTGCTACTAAATTCACTTCATGATGGAAAACAATATTCACAAATATTCATTTCTCTTGAGCTACAGAATTTCTGAGTTCCACTGCAGCAGCATTATCTTTGTGTACAGCCATGGTACAGTGTTCCTCTACTTACAGTATCTGTAAAGATAATATGCACTGCAAATCTTATCAACTACATACAATATTTTATTCAAAATCCTTCTGTCATGTTTGATTATATATGCAAATTAATTTACTAGAATCATCAGTGTGGATTTTGATGTTAAAAGGTCAGTTACAGAACACATTATGCGTCCGTCAAATACTTGGAGTGGGGGGGGGGAGGAAGATACAATGATGCAATAAATAAATTATTTATAGATTTCATGAAATCCTATGATTCAGTTGGGAGAGAATTCTCATGCAATACTCTCAATGAGTGTGGTTTCACTAAGAAACAGGTACAGTCAATAATAATGTCTTTAAAGAAACCTACTGTACAGTCTGGGAAGGCAAACATTTGTCTGCCAAGTTTCTTATTAAGAATGGTTTTAAACAAGGAGATGTATTGCAACTGCTTTTCAATTTGCCATGAGGAGGGTAAGGAAAATTAGGAGGACTTGAAATTAAAAGGTATACATCAGCTTCTTGTTTATGCTGATGATGTTAACATATTGGGTGAAAACATACATACTATGAAGAAAAACACAAGAACCTTATTAGTTGCTAGTAAGAAAACTGTTCTAATAGTAAATGCTCAGAAAACTAGGCATATATTCATGTCTTACAAACAGAATGCAGGACAAAGTAATGTAAAGATAGGTTACAAATCCTTTGAAAGAGTGCAACATTTCTAATATTTGCGAACATACCTAACAAATGAAAACTGCAATTAAAAAAAGTAAGAGCTGACCGGAGTCAGAGAAAGCTTGCCATCATTCAGTGCAGTATCTTATGTATTTTAGCTACCTCTCCAAAAATATGAAGATTAAAAATATACAGAACTATAGTTTTGCATGTTATTCTGTGTGGTTGTGAAACTTGGCCTCTCACACTGACAAAGGAACATATGCTGAGTGTGATCGAGAATAGGACCCTGTGGAAGATACTTGAGCCTTAGTGGGACGAGGTAATAGGAGAGTGGAAGACTTTTATGATTGGCACTCTCACCAACTACTATTCATTCATCCATTCATTTCAGTCCATTAGGATGTGCGGGATGTGACCCAGAAAAAACAGGTCAATTTGGAACTGGATTCATGGTCCCAAATGAAATTAAAAAGAATATCCTAAGCTTTTAACCATACAACGAAAGACTGTGCAAATTATGAATTAAAGGAAAGTTTAATAATCTATCTATAATAAGTGTACATGCTCCTACTGAAGAGAAAACCGATGAAGAAAATGAAAAGTTTTATGAAGACTTACAAATAGTCCATAACAAAATGCCCAAACATGACACAGCTATAATTTTGGGAGATCTAAATGCCAAAATTGGAAAGGAAGATGTGTACCAAAATGTTGCAGGTAAACATACACTCCATGAGATCTCAAACAGAAATGGAGAGTGGGTCTGTGAGTACGCAATTGAAAATAACATGAAAATAATAAGTACTCATTATCAACATTAAAGAATACATAAAGGAACATGGATATCACCTGATGGCAATGCATTGAATCAAATAGACCATGTAATCATAGATGCAAATAAAAAAGGCATGGCAGAGGATGTCGGAACAATGCATGGTTTGAATTGCGATTCAGATAATTTTTTAGTGAAAAGTATAACAAAGCAAAAGTTGATTAGAACACAAAACAATGCAGTTAAGCAAAAGAAATGGAACCAAAGTAATTTACAGAAACCTGCTAAACTAAAACAATATAGATCATGTCTCTATAACAAACTAATAGGAAAAGAAGTACAACAGGACATCGAAGAAGAATGGAAAAATATTAGAGAGACAATAATAGAATCAGCTAATGAAGTTATTCAAACACAAAATACTTCTAATATGAATGGATGGTGGGATGAGTCGTATAAGCTAATAATGACTCAGAAGAACGAAGCTAGAAAGAAATATCTACAAGCTAAGACTAGAGCTAGTCGTGAAATATATGAAATGAAAAGAACAGAAGCTAACAGGGTATGTAAAGGAAAAAAGGGAATATGGATAAATAACAAAATTAAACAAATAGAAGCAACAAGTAATAAGAATGAGACAAGAAATTTTTTTAAAGAAGCCCAGTTTTTTTAATAAAAACACGATTGGTGTTACCAATATTTTGTAAGGACAAAAGTGGTAACATACTGTCAGAACATGGAGACATGCTACAAAGATGGAAACAATACTTTTGTGATTTACAAAGCATGAATGCCAAATTTAAGGAACTAATTCCAGAAAATACAATCTTAAATAATGTAGAAGAAGAACCTCCACCCGCCTATTACGAAGTAAGTCAAGTAATAAAGAAGCTTAAAACACATAAAGCTGCAGGATCAGACAATATACCAGCAGAGTTAATAAAATAAGGTGGGATAGAACTAAAATGAAGGATATACAAATTAATAATGAAAATATGGAATGAGGAGACTCTACCAACAGAATGGACAGAAGGAATAATTTGTCCTATATATAAGAAAGGAGATAGGATTATATGTAGCAACTACATACCATTACTTTCCTGAATGTAGCATATAAAATCTTCACAATCTTAATAAACAACAGATTGTCTAGTATAGTACAGAGCAAATTAGAAGATTGCCAAATGGGATTCCGACCGAATCGATCTACAATTGACAATATATTAATAGTCAGACAAATTATTGAAAATTATCATGAATTTAATATACAAATGCACAATGTTTTTGTTGATTACACACAAGCATTTGACTCAGTGTACAGAGATAATATAATAAAATGCTTAAATAATTATGATATACAAAGTAAATTAATTAAACTGATAGCAAAGACATTACAAGATACAAAAGTTACAGCTAAAGTAAACCAAAATTATACAGAAAAGTTTGAAATATTGACAGGAGTAAAACAAGGCAACCCACTGTCAACAACTCTGTTTAGCATAGTCATTTATGATATTTTTAAGCAGCTGAAACTGAGAGGTAACATATCAACACATTTAAAACAATGTTCAGCATATGTCAATGATATATTAATCACTGCCTGAACCAAACAAACAATGACAGATACCTCTGAAAAACTGAAAAACATTTCATTACAATTTGGTCTAATTGTAAATGAAAATAAAACCAAGTACTTGAAATGTACAAAGAAAGAAACTCAATCAGATAGATTAACAGTTGGAAATATACAAATTGATCACGACAGATCATTCAGCTACCTTGGTACAACTGTGAATGGATAAACACATTGGAAGAAGAAATTAGAGAAAGAATTGTCAAAGGAAATAAAGCATTCTATGCAAAATGAACTCTTTTTAAAAGCAACTTGGTGTCCAGAAAATCCAAATTAAAGTTATATTGGTCAGTAATTAGACCAATTGTAGTTTACGACTGTGAAACATGGGTCCTTAAAGAAAGTATTATACAGAGACTCTCAGTGTTTGAGAGGAAAATATTTGGGCCAACTAAAGAAGATAATGGTAATTGGAGAATTAAAACAAACTAAGAACTGGATGAGTTAATAAAACAGAGGAACATAATAAATTATGTTAAAGCCCAAAGATTGAGCTGGTTTCGACACATAAATAGAATGCCTGAAACTAGTATTGTAAAGAAAATATACACATGGAAACCATTCACAAGAAGACCAGTAGGAATGCCCAAGTCCCGATGGGAAGATGATGTCAGGAATGACCTGAAAAAGATGAAACTTATAAAATGGGCAGGACAAGTCTAAGATCGCCTTAAATGGAAGGATACTGTTGAGAAGGCCAAGACTCTACCAGAGTTGTAGCACCATAGAAGAAGAAGAAGATTCTTGTTTCTACATTGAATTTTGAAGAATATTCATAATTTTTCTTGTCTCATATTTCTTCTCAGTTTTTACCCTTAATTTCACTTTAAAGTTTATCTTCAATAAGTTGTGATCTGATCCAATGTTTGGTCCCCTTAGTGCTCTGAAGTCTATTATTACACTTCTAAATTTGTTCCTAATTAAGACATAATCTGTTTGATTCACTGTCCTACCGTCTGCTGAATACCATGTTTCTTTGTGGTTATCTTTAAGTGGAAATGTTGTACTCCATACACTTAAACTTTTAGAAGTTGTAAATTGAATCATTTTTATTTCGTTGTTGTTGGTTTCATTATGTAAACTTTCATTGCCAATGGTGGGTTTGTATGTCTTCTTTACCAACTTTTTGCATTAAAATGTCCAAGTATTATTTTTAATGTCTGAATTAGCCATTGGATTTATATATTTCTCTAATAAATTATAAAATTCTTCTTTTATCTCTTCCATTTTTTCATTTGTTGGTGCACGTACATTTATCAAGGGACAGGAGAACCATTTAGCTTTTAATCTCAAATAACATATTCTTTCATTTACAATTTTAAAGTCTTTAACATATATTAAAAATTCTCCTTTTACATAAAATCCGCAGCCACATTCATGTTTTTTGCTTTCTGATCCGTTATTAAATAATGTAAAGTTTTCAAATTTTTGTATACCACTTCCCAATCATGTTTCTTGAAGTGCTACTATGTCAAAATCTAACCTTAACTCAGTATGAAGTACTTTTAGTGCTTCTGACGAGAATAAGCTTCTCACATTCCATGTTCCAATATTCATGTTCCTTTTCCACATCCATGTTTCATCATCATTTATCTCCTTCTTCTGATCCTCCTTAGAGAAATTTGTAACCATGGATTTTTTTTTACTTGGATGGCCTGGGGGGGGGGGGCTAGCCCATCATAAAACCCTCAACCTGAAGGGCCAGGATATTTAATCAGGGTTTACTCCCTTATATGACATGCTTTCACCACAGCTTCCAGAGTGTCATCTACCTTTGGTCCGATTTCGGAGTGTCCTTCTCCTAGTAGGGTTGCAACCAAGCTCTAGGGTCCCTCCTACCCTATCTGATAGACCCTTATGATGGGTCCATCAGATCCCTTGCTCTGTCTGCTTGGTGACCCATGCTGCCGAAGGGGTTGGTTACCTCAAACTTAGCATGGGTTTCTCACCTTAACAGCACCCACCGCTAGCCGGTATGAGTGGCGTATGATTGGACTGGTTTGTAGATTTTCATCTTCATGTTGAAAATCTTATTAGGTATCATGTATCTTCACATCACACTCCCATACAGGTCCCACCAACTACTATTGGGGTGATCAAATCAAGAAGAATGAGATGTGCAGGGCATGTAAGAGGGAGAGGACAGATGTATACAGGGTTTTGGTGGGGAAACCTAAGGGAAGGAGACCACTTGGAAGACCTAGTCATAGATTGGAGGATAATCTTAAAATAGATCCTCAGGAAGTGGGATGGGGGGCCTGGACTGGTTCAGGATAGGGACAGGTGGTAAGATCTTGTGTATGTGGTAATGAACCTGCGACTTCTACAAAATGTGGAAAACTTTTTATCTAGCTCAGAACCTCTTAGCTTCTCAAGGACTCTGCTCCAAGGATTAGTAAGTTAGTAATTAAGTGACCACATCAGCAATGTTGTAATTGAAACAAGGAGTGTTTTTAACAGAATGTCTTTTAGAATGGTGATAAGTATGTGTAATAGGTAAGGCAAGGATTCAGGAACTGATTTCCGGATAAAAAAGAAACTCATCACAACACCATCTGAGATTTGGTTCTAAATTCCATTAAACTGACTCCATTAAGATACCCCACATACCTTCCATTATAACTCACACACACACATTAATAAATATAGTGCTACCAAATAATGTCCAAGCTGACTGTGAGATGACAGTACTGCTACTGGTGTAAACTTCCTCTGTTAGGCATACTCATATGTAGAGTAGAGTCTGGATTTCCTGCTCACAATAAAGCTGTAGCAGGTGTGATTGTTGACTAATGTCACATTAAGTACATGGCGTGTTGTTCCATTTGCAATTTTGGCATACCTAGAAAATGGCAGCCGAAAATAAGAGCAAGTCGGCACCAAAATTTGCTTTAATTTGGGGATAAATGTTATGTACACTTTCAAAATGTTGGAAGTAGCTTTCAGAAAGCAGAAAATGGGAATAACACAAATTTTGGAGTGGTTTTCAAACTTAAAAAACAGCGTGACTTCTGTTGAAAATGCAAAATGCCTTGGACACCCATGACAAGCAAAACAAATGAAATGTGGTATTGGTAAAAGCACTTTTACCGAAAACAGAAGATTCACTGTACGTTGTTAACATGCTGTCAGTTTCATTCAGGTCAGTTCAGATCACTCTGAAGGACAATCTCAATGTGTGTCAGATCACCACCAAATTCACACACCACAACTGATCACTCTAACTTCTTTGTGCATGAATTTCTGACTCAAAACGAAACAATACTTGTTCCATGCCCACTCTACACACCACATTCCGAATTTTGACTTCTTTGTTTTTCCAGAACTCCAGATGGTGTTAAACAAAGAAGAATTAATGATATCACAATGATTTAAGTAAAATCATGGGATGCCCTGGCCAATTTTCCAACATTTCACTTCACAAAATACAGTCAAACTCGGTTATAACATCATTACACAGACCGAATAATTTGTCACTACAGATGAGTGCTGTTCTAACACAGGAGTATAATGTTATGGTTAACAGTGAGGAATTAATTGGTACCACAGAATATCTAACACTATACACGAGGTGTTGCATAAACTGATGTCATTAAAACCAAGCTCAAATGTACTTTGAACAGTGATACAATTACTCGGTTCACTATATAAAATCATATGGTGAATACATTTCAGGGATAGAATAAAAGTAAGTAAGTGTTGTTATAAAGAAATAAATTCAGTCCAGAAACTATCTGATCACACCACATCACTGTGGGACAATTTGCATGAAAGCTGGCAGAAATTCTAACAACTGCTGGAAACAGATTTTTTTTTTTTAAATTCTTGAACCATATTCATAAACAATACGGGAAATGTATGTACAACGTAACACTGAGGCACGTTTGTGCAACCATTGTTGCAGTGGAAGAGTAATGAGTATTACACAACCTGTGTGTGTATTTGTAACCTTAGGTACCCAGCATGGAATGCGCATGGGCCATATTATCGTATGTGGCCTGTCCCGCTATACAGTATTTTTCCACATGATCTCATAAACAGCACGATTTTCAAAAACAAGTTATAAAACATAAAATCTACACCTTTTGTCTCAAATATTTTTCATTTTAAGAAGAGATGAGCGAGATATGATCGAAAATGCATATTGGTCTTCATGTAAAGTACCTGTTATTCTTGTCTGATTTTAATGAAACTTGAATTTTCTCGGCAGATTTTCGAAAAATCCTCAAATACCAAATTTAATGAAAATCCGTCCAGTGGGGGCCGAGTTGTTTCTTGCAGACGGACGGGGAAACAAGACGAGCTAATAGTCGCTTTTCACAATTTTCGAACGTGCATAAAACGCACAAAAAGTATAAAAAACTTTACTCTCATTTATATTAATTGGAAATTTCTTCGCTAGTGTAATCAGAACCACCTTATGTGGTAGTTGTGTTGGAACCAATCAGATCTTCCGATTCTTTCGGAACGGCGAATAGTTTCAATGCTACTGGAAAATATGTTTTGGTAGCCTTTTTAGGCAGTTTTCTCAAACTCGAGGTAAGTGGATACAAGGATATCAGAAGTACATTAAAAACATCTTCATTCGTTGATGACCGAGTTTTTTTCTCGAATGACTTATTCTGAAGTATTTGCGATCCTTGTTTCTAGATTCCTGGTCGTCCTCGGACAATTGCCCAATAGACAAAATGGGCCCAGAAACAATATCGACTCCACGGACCAGTATTTAATGAACAATGGCTGGCATGTAGAACCACGGGTATTCGTTAACAAATAATTTACCCGTGTCTTTCGTACACTTGTTGAATTCTTCACAGTTCAGTTCAAATCCTGATTAAATACCCTGCAGAATTATACAAAATCTGAGGATAAGATTTTCGCTGACGTCAGTAATTCTAGCAGATTATCGACAATTTGTTAAAAAAATCTTCTAGACGTATTTCCGTCGTTGGAAATTCCAATTCCGCCAGCGCTAGCTTTGTTGACCAAACGACAAATTTCATTGTTTAAGAGTTCTTGAATCTTTATTTTTATTTTGTAAATTTCCTTCATCTTCTACTCGTGCTTGCCACTTTTTTATTTCCAAACGGTACGAAATGTGGAAAAAACATTAAAAATTCTAATCCACGCGTGAACTGTAGCTAGGCCGAATCTGTAGGTTGTTACATCGACATCTCTTATCACAATTTCGTCGTATTTATCTGTTTTGGTGCAGTACCACATATATAGAAAACTTAAGCACATTACGTCGAAGTGATTGCGTTACGAATTTTGTCATCTATCATTGTTAACACCATGTTATGACTCACAAAAACGACACTATTTTGTCCCTCCAAAGTTATCACCGTTTTTCAAGCTCCTTAATTCTTTCTCCAATAATTGATGTTTCTTCTTTTGCTAACTCAGATGTTCCTTTCTTAAAATATATTCGGATGAGATGACAGCGCCTCACCGAACGCCTAGGATCTTGCCAGTAAATAAACTGATTCCCAGATGTTTTTGTTGAATACAACTGAAGAGGAACTACATTTGTGATTAAAAAATCACTGTCATTAGCATCTTCCAATGACCGTTGCTTGTATTCGCTGTGTCGAGTGCTTCCATCGCAACCCCATTTTGAAATGAGAATGAATACTTTCGAAGTATCATCCAGAACAAAATCTATGGCATTTTTGACCCACGATAATTCTCGAAGCTGTTTTATCCATGAGGGCTTGCAGATCCCTTCTACTAAAGATTTATAGATGAGTGTTTAACCCTTAGGATAATATTATTCTTTAGCAGCTTTAATTACATGGTAAATTGGGTAGATGTTGCAGTTCTTAATTTTTGCTTGACTTCGAATTTTTGTGTATTGAAGTTTTGTAAATGAACTTCAATAAACAACGACAGTGCTTCTTCGGGAGTATACGCCAACGAAAACATTTTGAGCATGTGCAGCCCATGCTTTCCTGATTCTTATCCCTCTCGTTAGAGTAGCTTCTAAGGCTTCACTGAAAAGTTTAGCGCATCTATTTTACCAATGGATCGAAGGCTCATTTTAGTGGCATGAGTTAGTTCAGGAAATCCAACAGTTTTTCGAAGCTCTTTTGATTGCTCCTTTCGCTGCTGTCTGCAATTCTGGACGACCACTTATACCTGTAGTGCATGACATGTAGTAATCTCCTTCGGTATGGCAATACCTTTAACGTGTAAACTGACCACTTACTCCAACCATTCAGCTTTCTTTAATACAAAATATTGATAGTTTCTTCTTGCATCAATCCATCTTTTAAAAAATTCACTACAAACACGAGATAAATTCTGTCCAATTTTTTTAATACACCCGGAGAATTTTCTTCAAGACCAAAACGAGCTCTAAAATAATAATTACGATTATATTAACTAAACTGAGAATAAAAACTAATTGTCGATTGAAAATAAAGCAATTGCTGCTTAATTAATATTGCTGTGTTTTTCATAAACGAAATCTACAAGCGATACCCGGGTTCTTAATCTCAAACAAACATACAAGGGTTGTTCAAATAAAGACCGAACTTTTTAAATAGCGCGCCAACCGGCATAGGGAGCGCGCTGCGGCTACTGAGCGCACCTAGCGGCAAGTTTTGACAACAAACTGCCATTTGCCTCGTTTCGCTATGACCGTTAGTCGCCGAGCTGCATCCGCCGAACTGAGCACGCGCACAAGCTGTTCGTCGGACTAGTGACAAAGTGACAATGAAAGAGCTTGAAGAACAACGTGTGTGTGTGAAATTTTGCTGCAAACTTGGCAAAAATTTTACAGAGACATTTGAACTGCTTAACCAAGCATACGGGGAGGACTGTATGAGTCGAACGCAGTGCTATGAGTGGTTTAAGCGTTTTGAAAAGGGCAGAATGTCGGTCGGTGAGGATCC
>JGI20166J26741_11230004_pt1 | contig 14157 bp, 10 predicted proteins | sample TergutCu122P5_FD_26741 | JGI IMG/M metagenome (IMG submission 26741)
ACGACGTCCTGTACGGCCTCTACGTGTCTACTTTTAACCAAGTGTGTAATTTTTAGCCAAGTACTGGCTGTGGCTCCCTGATGATGGTTTCCATGTAAACCGAAACATGTTGGAGCAGTTTTACTTATTTTAGAATGTTTTAATTACTCTGCGTTTTTTAACGTTGGTGCATCAGTTGGAAATTAAAGTGTTGAATATTGTTGATGCACAGTGTAACCATGAAGTAACTGTTATATGTTTGGTTACATTAAAATAAACTTCCGAATCACTTTGTAATAAATATGTCACTGAAAGCCATTTGAATGGAAGCTGAAGAAAAATTCTGATCTTGTGTCACGTGGAGTATGTTCTGTTTTTAGAAGCAGTGAGTCACTTGCAGAATTGTGCTTAACGTATTTTGGATTGAAATAGTGATGAAACCTTTGTTTTGGCTATGAATAAGTGTGCTATGAGTAGTTCAGTAATAAAAGCATTATATGTAATTTGAAGATGTGAAATATACCTCCCTTGATACTCAGTAAATGCTGGGGAAGAGATTGATGGTTGGGAGTGTCTTTACATCGTAAAATAGTTTTGTCTGCAATTCTGGTGAAAGTAATGCAAAGATAAACTATGTGCTGTAAGGAAGATGTACCAACTTGATGCAAACAATTTTACTATGATTTTTTCTCATAAATGGCCTCTACATGTTTCGGACATTTACATAGCAAAATTGTTTGCATCAAGTTGGTACATCTTCCTTACTTATATATATGAAGCACGGTCACACTTACATCAAATTTGTATGTGCTGTATTGTTTCACTGTATTCTAAATTTGCACACTATCAGTAGAGCAGTTTGTTTTTGTTGATGTGCATTATTCTGAATTTAGGTTTTTATGTGTGCCGTTTATAATTCTTTATATGGGAGTACGCGCATCCTCATGGAAATTTCATACCAAGTGAAATATGTTGAATTTCTCATTTTAACTGTCTAAAATACTTGTAATTTTTAGTAGGTGTTCTGCAGTTTTGCAGTTGTTTTTGACAGTGTAGGCTGTGATGACATTGAGCTTATCTACACTGTATAAAGAAGAGCAGTTCAAAGATCTTGCTTAGAAAAGCAATGAAGTTCTAATTGTTGGAATGCTGTAGTACATTATGTACCTAGTGCCACACGCTTTATCAAGGCCTTACTCACAAACTTCAGAAGTTTGGTTCAAGGTTTATAATGCTGCTTTGCTTAGTTGGTGGTCAAACATATTGTACTGTAGGATTACGGTATGAAGATTCCACACCAACACAGGAGGCAATACTTGAAAGCCATTTTATTTTTGTGCCTTAAATACAGGTTTGTTTTACATGTTTTTAATTGAAAAGTATTAGTACAGTCCTGTACAAAGTTTGATGTTTATAAAACAAATTAGATCTCTCTTCTGTGGTGTGCAGAATGTATGTCTGACTTGTAGCTCTAGTACTAAATTTATATCAGAGTTACATTTGGCACAGTTCTAGTAACAAATAAAGTTGGATTAAGTAGTAATGCTTCTGTCATGTTACAAGGTGTTTGGTTCGAATCTGGGCTCAAATGCTATTTTACTTACAGTTTTAATGATTTTCCTCATTGTCTCCAGGCAAGTGTCATGTTAGTGCGTCAGTAGGGCATGACAATTTCATTCCAAGGTCTGTCCAATTCAGTATGCATTAATCTTGCTATTGTTTTAACACTGTACAGTCTGAGACTTCGGTAGCTCATTAAATCAACCATAAACCAACAAGATAGGCAATGTATGTGTAATGTAACATTGCACTGTGTTTGTATAATGTTTGTACCCCCTCAACTTTTAGCTGGATACTTAGGCCTTCATGTAACATGCTCAGTATTTTTGCCTTTTTTTTTTTAAAACAAGTTTGGATTTTTTTGACAAATTTGCATGCAAGTCCCAAATGTCAAATTTTGTGGGAATCTGTCCTTTGGGAGCCACACTGATACATGCAAACAGACACACAGACATCATTCGTGCAATGTCACATACTCTGACACATTGATAGGTTCTTATCTTTTGGCAATTTTTAAATTAATTTATGCATAATCATTCTGATGTTTTAACATTGTGGAGACATTAACCTCTCTCTGTCTTTCTATTCACTTCATCATGTGGTGCTATGGCACAAGGACAGCTTCACCTCTAACATTATTCCTCTTCTTTTCTAATCACAGCAACTTACATGTAACTTCAGCACTTGGAATTTAGTTGTGCCAAATGTTGAAGCCATTAAAAAGTCCCTGTGTATGTTACACCCACCTTCTTCTTCCTGAACATGTGTGCAGTTTATGACGAAATTGACAGCCTTGACATATGGTGTGGCTAAACCTCACAAGCCAAAGTTAAATGTGTCAGATACTGACTCAGAAAACTTAAGGATGAGCTTTCAAAGTGATGCTGACATGTGCAAAAAAGAGATGACAGTTAAAGTATTACCTTTTGCTGGTATACCAGCACAGTGCACTGCCTACAGGGAGATGCCCCTAATTGCCTTTAACCTTTTAGTGCCCCAAGACCATACACTGGTCTCTAAAATGTGCTTGTGAATGGCCTATCATGCATGCCATGTCCTGAACTCCATGTGTTTGCTTGGTATTGATTTATGTGTCCATGTTAATGCCAGAAAAACTCGGGCCATCTGGAGATACAGTTGGCAATTAAATCTGCTAGATGTTAATCGATCTCCTACATGCTTTGGTACAGCTGGGCCATTATCAAAGAATTACCAGCAGTAAAATCAGAATTTTATGTTAACAGTGCATGTATCAATAAAACAGTTATTCATATAAAGTGTAAAAAAAACTTTTGATTTGATGAAATATATTTTATTTATCTATTACATTTTGGAATAATTTTACTCCCATTAGTCTTAGAGATGAAATACTGCTTCTTCTTAAAGTGACTTCTTGGTCATTATGGCTGCACATGGAATAACATATGAAAATTAAATATGCAGGAAGGTTTTATGTGATTATGTGTTACAGGTACAGTCCTAGATAATGACTGTTGTGTTCAAACACCTAGAAAGAATTGTCCTCCAAAAGTTCACAAATTTTCCAAAACTCCGGGAGTCACTTCGAAATTCTAGGCATCAGGAAGAGTGACAAAAAACAGATTCACGACTGAGAGTTAGCAAATATTAGATTGCTGCCTACAAAACTTAGTCACTGTTGTGACCTGGTGCCCAGGATTCATGCATCCCTGGTGTCATTTAAATGTATAATACAAATGTGTGTAGAGTTGCTGTCTGAAGTGTATCCAGCCTGACCCTGACTGTTGTTTATGATGGATGTGTAGAAAGCTTGAGGACTAAGAGTTGCCATCAGTCTTTCTACATGAAATATGTGGATGGATATATTTTTATTTGAGAAAGATACCTGCTGAAGTGTTACAGTGAAGGGTGAAAAACTGTGTGTGGACAAACATTCTGGGAGGAGGCCTAGTGGAAGGTGATAGCATGGTTGCATGCCCAAACATTTTTTAAACACAGTTCCAAACCCATTACTATGGGCTGGTTCACAGGTCCCTTGTGTAATAATCACAATACGTGTTACATCTAACCACCTAAATTATTTTTTTATTTCTGTATGCGCTATATATATATATATATAAAATTTTCAAGTATGGCTGCGGGTCGCATGATGTAACGTGGTTGGTCATGGGTTGGACGCCACTGCTGTGAAACAAAGGAATAAGGAAATGATCCATGTTGCCCAGCTTACATGCCATAGACAGACTGTAAAAGGATGAAAACCTGAACCCTATTTTTGTACCTATCCTTACTTTTATAATTGATTCAGTTGCATTCCTAGTGTCCTTAAAATAGCTTCATTAACAGTTTGGTGTTCTGAGTATGATCTGTGCTTTAATCATACCACAGCATTTTATATACTTTAATCCAGAAATTATGAATGGGCACCCAAGGATGATAGCATAAGCAAGTGTTTGCACGTGCTGTTTCAGATAGTTCTGTCAACATTCCTTGGATATTATGTTTACCCAATTGGCATGGCTCCAAAACTTTAAAGAGTCTGCCAAACACCATGAATTTCCAGTTGGAAGGACAAACCATTCTGTTCATCATGTGTAGTTTTGTTCAGTGACAAATACCAAAAAGTACTGCCTTTGATTCATTAGTGGTTATGTGTTGTTTAATGTGTAGTTGACATTTTGTAAGGCATAGTTGTTTTGTGGTCTTTGTATCATGCATTTTAACTACAGTGCCAGAAAATATTATTAAAGCTATGGTGAGTAACAGACATTGCACATAGGTATCACTGTTATAGCAGAAGTCCACTACTGAAATCAGTCCTCTTCCACACCTCAATTTAGGTATCTTGTGACTTGTATCATCTGCTTGCTCTAGTTCATCTTCTTTTATGTTGATTTAACTCTGCTTATTATTTCCAGATAAGAAACAAGATTTTGTAGATCTAAAACTAACGGGTAAAATATAAAAACTTTCAAGTATGCTTCTGAGTATTCTGAAAATCAGTTACTGCAGTAAGATGATAGCAGGAATTTCCGTAGTGTGTTTTGTTGTACGTTCTGTGAGATGCCTTCATTATGTCTTGTTATTTGTGTTTCAGTTTTCTAAATTTGAACACAATTTTGAGATCTGTTTTAGCAATTCATGCATTTAGACTGTTTTGTTATGTTATACATGGTAATGTTCTTGGGGTTTTTTTTTTTGTACGTCTTGTAGAATTTTGAAGAAAGGAGGTGATGTGTAGTGTACCGTGAGTTGTTTCTGAGCCCTACTTTACATATAGCTCATTGTTTCTATGGTTGACAAAGTGGCACTGGGACAGGTTTTCTTCCAAAGTACTTTGGTTTTCCCCCATCATTATCATTCCACCACTTCTCTGTGCTCATTCATCTTATCAAAAGTGTCTGTGCTCATTCATCTTATCAAAAGTGTCATATAATCTTAACACTTAACAGCATTGTTAAATAGTGTATTGGTTCACCAAAGTCTTTATCTGCCTGAGATCTTATGTTGATGTGCTGTCATCATGGAACCTGAGAATCAGTCAGTCAGTTACTTCTGTTTTGTGTGAGCGTGCATCCATGTGTGTGTGTGTGTGTATGAGAGAGACACTGCCACTACATGTGTGTTTTTATTACATTTGAGAGTGGAGATTCATGGCTATGGTAATGATTGAAGTCTTTGAAATGTGTTTGGCTCTTTGCAGTTGAAATTTTGCTTGTGAATTCTGACAGTCTGGTCCAAATTAATTCCCCAGGAAATCCCTAATTTTCAAACTTTAAAATTAGCCACTAGATAACAGGAGCTTAAGGAAAACCAACATAAAACACTTTAAAGTAATGTGCTGATTTGAGCTCAACATTGGACCTGGTATGGTAGGAAGCACTGTCAAGCATAACTTGACACTCAAACAATAAGGGTTAATGTGTTGAATTCAGAAATACTTTGTAGTTGCTGCAGTTTCCTAAGCTGGATGTGAGTTATGAACAGTCCTACATCCCAGGCAATAAATATTTTTTAATCATCAAGATGTAACTTCATGCTACCTAATCACAGTGATTTTTTGAACATTAAATAACAGACAAAAACTGTTTAATGCCGAAAGAAGGGGAAAACAAGAATAACGGAAAGTAGGCCACTAAAATATAAGTTGTGTGATTTCCATTTCTCATAGCAGGTACTATGAAGATGGCTGTCTATGGGTATGTGATGCCATGTAGCTTGGTACATGTGCACCAACATTTCAGAAGAACATGCTGTCTCCATCTTTAGGGTAGACATGTTCAAGTCACACATCACACTCTTCTACCATGAAAAAGGAAGTGGCACGTTTCTCTGATACAGTACCTGTCTAACAAGCTACACATCACTACAGAAAACACTCTTGATTTTTTTGGCTGCCCATAAAATCTATAGAGTAATTTCTTAAGTTTGTATGAGAATAAATGTTATGGCTGATAGGAAATATGACTGGGCAAAACATGTAGTATTTTGAGGGACTGTCGAAGAAGAGATTGAATGAAATGTGGGGAGAACAAAAGAATGAATGCAGTAAAGGACACTTAGAAAGTATACTTCTTGGAACAGATGTAGATTGAATATCTGACTTGTGATTTGCTTGTAAGTACGTGATTACTTGTTGTTTGTTATTGTATACTGAGAAATGAATACCTATGTTGAACAGAAAGTTGTTACATAGATACCACGATATTTCATTAAACAGCTTCTTCTGTATGGCTTACTACCTGATTGAACTGTCCTGATTCACATACAACAACACTGATAACTTGAGTTAGTTTTCTTTCTTTTAGGATTCAAAAACTTCTGGAGCATTGAAGAAGTCAAGTCGCTATCGGAGCCGTTCTCTGTCCGCCTCTTCGACTGATTCCTATAGTTCAGGTAAGCTGTATGACCACTGTTTTAAAATAAAGTTGGTATGTAACAAAATGTGACAAGCCAAAAATGTAGTGGTCTTAAACATGGGTTGAAAATTTGTTTAAAATGTGGGAACCAGACACATATTTTGGTCACCAGGAGAAGTTGGATCATTAGTTTTTGAATGGGTTCACTGAACTGCACAATTGATTGTAACTGGAAACAGAGGACTTGTCGTCATGTAAATGTGTCATGGATCATTTCTGACAATTCAGGCTGTTAGGATACATGAAACCACATACCGACAACACAGCTAGGTGTTTCTCAAATCCAAGCTGTTGGGAAGCGGAAGATTGAAGGTTCTGGTTGGCTGGTGGCTGATGACTTTTAGCAAATTCTCTTGCACTGAGTTTTGGAATGGTATATTGAAAAATAATTTGGACATGCCTTTCTGGAAAGTAGCAGTTAAACCACATTACAGAAATGCATCGATGCAACAGTGCTTCCATAAGCACACATGACTAAATGTTATTATGCTTTGCCAGGACAGCACAGCTACTTCTTGAATGTTGAGTGTAGAGCTAGTTGCCAGCTAACAGTGTAACTTCTGTTTTAAACCACAAGGTATAGGAATTTTTTGGAATTTGGGTTGGGTCCTTAAAATTTTTTGACCTTGAATATGTTAATGAGTTTGAAGGGTTAATGTGATCATAATATCTGTATTTATGTACTGGACAATTTTGAAGACGGTACGGTAGTATGTCGTCTTTGAATAATAATGTATTTAACCAGTAAATGTCTAAAACTAGGCCCCCTAGGAAAAAACAGAAATATATCTGTGAGATTTTATGATGGGAATGTAATGATCAGTGTGAGCCTGTAAATGTGCTTTACTCTGTAGGAAAGCAAGAAACACAGAAGCATGAATGTTACTAGGTACTTAGTGGCAGCATATTGTGTCAGTCACTGGTGGCCTTGAAATGTATATGTTGCTGGTATGATATGACATACTCACTACTTTATAGTTTTACAAAAAAATGTGGTGTTGGGTTTTTGTTTACATTCCAAATGGAAATTAATACTGAATTGTTCTGATAATTTGCTCTTATGTTTGGAAATTTTAATTTTTTATTTTAATAAAGAGATGATTTTTGCATTAACTCTGGATTTTATCATAAATGAAAATGTTTGAGATTGTATTGTGTTTCTCATCAGCCTATGCAAGTAAATGCAGTGGTAGTAAAACTCATACTTGTTAGTGTAGAAGCCATGCATTTTGTGTGAGGATAGGTATTTTAAATCAGGTTCTATCTGATGAAGGGTCTTCCTGTCTAAAAGGGGCAGGTAGCATAACAGTACTGCAGTAAATATAGATTTGCTGTTCGTTTTTAAGGTAGTGTGGGGCTGATGTTTCTGCATATTAAACAGAACTGACATTTGATGGCATGAACCTTTGAAGTTATCTGTTGTGGTCTGCAAGCTATATTTGAACATATTAGGAACATATCACATTCTGTATCATTGCCACTAGTTGGATGAATTCAATAAATGCATTTTATTAACTAACAGAATATTTTTTTAAAAATGAATCATATGACAGAGGTGTATATGCAAGGCTGTTTATGTGAATAGGTTTACATGACACATTTTATGGTGATAATATCGAATAATTAAATTTAACTCGCAGATTATGGATTATATAAATATTTTCCTATGCTTATTACAAGTGGACCCCACTGCTTCAGCTTCAAAATGAATTACACATTGTAACTATTGTTTAAAATGTTTATTTTTGTACAGCATATTAGCAGTTTAATTTAAGATATTTAATGCTGCAGTCATTAGTGTTAACATATACTGGGTTTGAAACTTGGTCTGTCATGTGAAGGGAAGATCGTTTAGGCTAAGGGTGTTTGAGAATGGGTGCTGAGGAAGATACCAGGGCCTAAAAGGGAGAAAGTAATAAGGCGGAAGGAAAATGCATGACATGGAATTTAATGGTTTGTTTTCCTCACCAAATATTGTTACTGTGATAAAATCTAGGGGGATGATACACAAGATTTGTGGCACATATGGCAGAAGAGACTGTGTACAGGGATTTGGTGGGGAAATATGAAGGAAAGACTCCACTGCTTGGATGACCTGTGCATAGATGGGAGGTTAATATTAAAGTGTATGTAAAAGAAATAACGTGGGAGGGACTGGGTTTATCTGGGTTCAGCTTTCAGGTTCCTTAAAAATTCCAGGAGTTTCTTGATTAACTGAAGAACTGTTAGCTTCTCACAAAGGACCCTGGTCCACGTGTGTAGTTAGTTTATGGAGACACGTTATGGTATTGGTATTTTCAGCTTCCTATACTGGTAGCAGTTCAGATGAGGAAGATGTATCACCAAGAGAACGAATACAGAAGAATTCACAGGGATTTTCAGATTTCTGTGTGAGAAATATCAATCAGCATGCATTTGGAAGGAGAGAAATTGAAATTGCAGAACAAGGTAGGTTCTTGACTCTGCTGTACTCGTGACATTTACTGGGCCACTGCTACAGTTTTTTATGGTACAAGATGAGAGTTTATGAGGGTATATATGAGTGTGTTCTGAAGTGAAATGTGTTCTAATAAAGTATTTTATGTCATTTTACAATGAGAGCTTTGCCAGCTCCTGTGAAGTGAGTGAAAATAAAAATTACAACCACTGGGATCATATAGCTGAATATGGTATTTGTCAATGTGGCACACTCAAAAAAGAAATATTCCACAGTTTAAATCTGAGATTCTGCTTCTTTTCTGTGATTTTAGGATGTTGGAGGTGGGGAATAATTCTTTGATCTTTGATTTTATGTTTTCCTGTGTTAAAATATGTGTGTATGTGTCTGTGTATGTATGCACCATACTTATGTGTTACAGAACACACGTTTTGCAAAACTTGTCAAAACTTTGAAATTGTTTTGGTCCACAGTTGTAAGTAATTTTTTTCCATGTTGTCTTATGTGTATTATTTATACTTTCATGTAATGACCCCTTTTCAAAAACATTAAATGATCTAAAATAAGGTGGAAAGAGCAAGAGAGGAATTTGCCATCATCCCATGTCTGTAGGGTATTTTGGCCAGCTACATGTCCAACCCTGTCACTGATGCATGTATTTATTTGATATGAATTTTTTAACAGATAGGAAGTTATGAAATTTTGGGTTCTTGCAGCATTCTGTGTCATTGAGTGGTTCTTGCGTTTTGAAGGAATGCTGGGAACTAATGACCCAGTGACACAGTATCATGTCCCTGAAAATTGAATTCTGATGCAAGAAGTTTTGAAAGACTGTTTTACCTGATTTTGTTGTACTTCTGGATTGTGTTTTCAGACCCTTAACAATATTTATCCAAGAATGTGTAATGGTGAATTTATCATCCACATTGTGAATTTTGTGGTCTTGTTTTGTAATTTGGGTAAGGGAAACTCTTAACTCAGATATCTGTCACACGTGAGCACTGTATGTTTGAGTGTTCAGATATTCTGGCAAGTATAAAAGGTGTGAAGAATATAAAAATTAAGACACAGTTGAAGTCCAGTCAATAAATTATGAAAACAGTAGGTGCAGGCATAATTCTTGTACAGATGCAAACTTTTCGCTTAGTTACTATTCACATGCCATTTTATAGGCATGTATTATTTGAGTTGTCAGTTTTGCCTTGTAAAGAAAAATTGTTTTTACTAAACAGAGATGCCGGGTATCATGGCATTGAGGAGACGGGCCGGAGATGATAAGCCACTGAAAAATGCCAAGATTGTGGGATGTACACACATAAATGCACAGACAGCTGTAAGTTTCAAATAAAATATTTGGAAATCATGATAGTCGTAATTCCATTATCTGTGCTAATGACAGTTTTGTATTTCAGGTACTCATTGAGACACTTGCAGAACTGGGAGCTCAAGTGAGATGGGCAGCATGTAATATCTACTCAACACAGGTAAATTATGTCAGAAAAACAGTATTTTATTTCTTACGTTAGTCATCTTTCATTGTCAAACTCTTATTCCAGTTTGTTTCATCAATGGTTGTAGACTCTTTTACATGAACTTCAGCAGCAGTGGACACTAAGAACACAGGAGGTTTTTAGGCATGAAATTGCTTGATTTTGGTGTTCCCCCGATGATATTAGTGTGTGGTCTCCTATTTGTTTTTGGAGCCATTGTTTAATCCTTACTGTACTTGTCACTGCTGTAGAAATTAAAAATACAATACAATCTCAATGGACAAGATTTATGTACCGTTTAATTGATACCAAATTTTAAATCCAGATCATATCAAATTGCAACAGAAAATGACCCTGCATTATTAATTACAAATTTTCTTTAATATAACGAACACTTAAAAACCTTGGATTATACATACTTTCTAGCCACTGTGTGCTGCACCTCTCCTGTACCTTTGCATTGCACTGCCAGAATGTTGTACTCATTCTTTCAGTTTCTTCTAACCTTTGCAAGCTTCTGCTTTGATAATTTGACATTTGTCCAGCAATCAGAAGTAGGAAAGTGCTGTTTCATGTGCATTAAAATTGCTTTTTGATTTATACCCATGAATAAGTCAGCGATTACTAGTGATGCCAGACTCTCACCTGACAATTCAGCTTTCCCCACACCAGGTCTGTTATTTTACATGCTGCCTGAATTTCAATCTGTGCAGCAAACTATTTGAGACTCTACAGTTGCCCATTTTAAGTCTCATTAAGTCTCATGTTACTAACTTTCTTATGTAAAATAAATTCATTGATGAAAACATTCATTGGTCTTATTTTCTGAAACCATGCTAACAAAACCTCCACTTCCTCCTCTACTGCAGGCTTTATGCTTTCTTCTATCCCCCCTTGTTCCCATGTTTGTTCTGATTTTAACAGCAGTAGATTTGTATGCATTAGTTACATAAATACACTTGAATTAGAATTTCAGTACAAATGAAAATATTTGAATACAGAATGTGTGTAAGTGGTGATGAAATTATCTTTCAAGCCTAACCAAGTACATAAAAAGTAAGTAACTCTGTTTTATTGTTTCAGCACATTTCTTGTGCAAGCATCTGCTCAAGGTTGATTAGGTGACGAATTTCAGGGTCTCTTTGAACAAACAACACTGTAAATAGCATTGGTAAATTGAGACACAAATTTCATGTAGGGACTGGCCTTTTGCATTCACTAAATTTGGCAGAAATTGTGGGGCTTTGGCTGGGACCACAAAAAATAAGTTCAAAATGCAGGGAACTCTTAGATGTAGAGACATAAAGTCAGTATTTTACTGTATATGCATTCTCTTTAAAAAGACTACATACTGTTATTGTGACCATTCTGATTTGCAGTCAGCTCTCTTTGTACCCACTGGGATTGGGCTTCATTTGTGACTAATATAAATAACTACTTGCAGGAAGTCCAAGTCTGTGAGCTCCATCAGAGCCTTTGATATCACAGTTTGACATAACATCTCCACTTTGTTCTGTTCCTGGGAAGAAGCTTTCGCACAGTGCCCAGACATGAATTCTATATTCTGATCTGCATTTATTTTAATTAAATGAAAGTTGAGAAACATTATGAGAAACAAGTGCTGGATATGGATACACTTCCACAAATATGAAACTGTATTTTTGTTTCCTGTTTTGTACAGCTGTGAAGCTTATTTTTTTGTGTCCCTTTATTTTACTTGTACTTATTTCCTTTGACAGAATGAAGTTGGGGCAGCTCTCGCTGAAGCCGGTGAGTACATTCTGCAAGTGTTTTCCATGTGTTTTATAAAATATGGCCCTCATGCCATAACAAATTGAAGAACATTTAACCTGTTTTTCTCATAACATTGACATGGCTCAGAAGCTAACGTCTTTTGTTACCCCACATTTTTCATGTGGGGAAATAAGACTTGATGTTGAGTAAAGGGAGCAGGAAGGCATGTTACACAAAAACTTCGGGCAGAGATTGTAGGATAAGGACAGAACACAGATCAGGTAGTGCACAGCAGAAGACTAGACTAGGTTTAGTAAATTGGTAAGCACGGGTGAAAATGTGGGAAGTGGTTGGTTCTGAAGCTGGCAAAAATGGAAGTACAGTGCCATTTCATTGCCAGTGGATATTACATTTTTGTCTATGTAAGCTTAGGGTTCTTTTTTTTTTTTTGCATTTTTTTTTTTAATTATCTATTTACGTATTGTTAAGGGAGTGCTGCATCTTCTTAGAAGTCATGGCTGGTTAAGTAATTGCTTGAGTTTTTATCCATTGAATTCAATCATTATGATACCTGGAACCTGCCAAATGCACAGTGTAATGAGTTAAGGAGTAAGAAACAATGGCTAAGCTTTTGCCTGGATTTAGAAGTCATTTATATACAGCACGTGGCATGCGTGGTGTGTGGCAGAGTTTTTTAATTTATTGAAAGCTTATAACAGGAATGGTGACTTCTGTATGTTAGTAGTTCAGGCAGGTTTGTACGTATTTGAGCATATACTTACAGACAGAATTCACAGGATCCCAGTACATTGTGAAGCTTGAGAAGTTTTGATGTGTGTCACATCATGTTCTGACTTTTGCTGTCCTCTGCTAGGCTTCTCCATATTTTCGTGGCGTGGAGAAACAGAAGAAGATTTCTGGTGGTGTATAGACAAATGTGTGAATGCAGAAAATTGGCAGCCAAACATGATTCTTGACGATGGTGGTGATGCTACGCATCTCATGCTGAAGAAATATCCAGCCATGTTTAAGATGATTAAAGGTACAGTACAGTGTAAATTGGGTAAGGGGAGTAAGATTTTGATGAGAATAGTAATATATATCCCACACCATTCTGAGTAGGTGGAAAATTAGCTGTTGAAAAGTTGCATTGGTATAGATCAAATTCTGGTAGAATTGATCCAAGCTGGAGGACAGTTATAGGTGAGGCCAGTCTACTTGGTAGCTGTTAGTACAGAGGTGAAGAGGCAATGTGGTAAGAGGCAAAGCACTGTGTATACTGCTCAAACCATTTTTAATCCGTTTAAAAAAAGAGTCATATAAATCGCACCACTTTTCAGTGCCTTTTAAACAATTCAGCAAATAGGACTCTCCAAGAAGTCTAATGAAGTAATTTATGGCAAGGAAAGAGAGATGTTAGAAGGTTAATTTTGGGACATCACATCCTGTTGTGCTAGACAGTTTGCTGCCCATAAAGTAAATGTTTTTGGAACAAGTGCAACACTGCCTGACGTTTCTAAGGTGAATGAAACAGTGGCTTGACAGTGCTGACTACAGCTTTGTGCATTGTTAGGGGTTCAGCTACCAAGAGAAATGACTCCCATATTTTTTTCTGAGCTCCACAGCCTTATTTGAAATAGGAACAACTGTCTGAGTGGGATTGAACAGTGTACCACTCACGGTGGTTTGTGCTTATATTATTGATGGACAGACATCAGTGCTGCAGAGAACAATATACAGACCATATTAGAAGCTAGTAAGGTGAATGGGGAATAAATAAACACGAACAACTTTGTGTATATTCATGTCTTTTCATCACACTGCAAGGCAGAAAAAGAAAAGGGTAGCTGATGGGGGTTTTTTTTTTGTTGAAAATTTGACCAACTGTTCAGTTTAACCTTTAACGTACCGACTTTTAAAGGCTGGTAATCCCCTGCTGGCCCAAATTTTTTGGGCATATAAATCTTGAAATTGCAGACCTCCACAAAAACAGATATATTTTCTGCTCTATATAACATAAAATTATGAAACAAAAACTGTTTGAAAGAGAATAAAATTC
>JGI20166J26741_11231115_pt1 | contig 14156 bp, 16 predicted proteins | sample TergutCu122P5_FD_26741 | JGI IMG/M metagenome (IMG submission 26741)
CCGCATCATCCGGGCCGCGATGGGCAAGCGTATCGGCCATGCCGCGAATGACGGCTTCCGGTTCTGGCAGAGACTCTCTCCATAAAAATCCGGCTATTCCACACATGGCCGCAATGTCATATAAAAATCAGCCATCGCCTGATAAACAGGCTGCCGGGCATGGCGCCGCTCAACGAAGTTACGCACTTCCTGACGCAATGCTTGCAGGCGATTGCGATCATCCAATAGTGCCTTCATCGCGCTTGCCAGTGACTTGGGCGTCGCCCGGGCTATGACGCCGAGATTCAATCCGTCAAAAGTATCTTCTGCCATCTTTCGTTCTTCCTCGTCGCGCCAGGCGATAGCCACCGGCACTCCAGAGGCCATGGCTTCGAGCACCACCGTTCCCAGATTGGGGCCGCGCGTGGTCTGCACCAGAACGTCTGCCGCCGCATAAGCGGGCCGGGGATCTTGCAACAAGCCGAGAAAGCGGATGGGGGTACGCCCAAGCAGATCGCGTACCAACGCTTCCAGAAAAGCGCGTTGCGGCCCGTCACCAACAATCAGCAAGACTGCGCCGGGGTCATCCATGGCACGAGCGGCGCGGATGGCCAATTCGACATTCTTTTCCGGGTGAAAGCGCGCCACCACCAGCATGACACGCTCTCCATCGGCAATCCCGAAGTTGCGTCGGCCTATCTCGCGTTCCAGTGCATTGGGCGCAAACCGCTCCGTGTCGACGCCAATGGACGACAGGACGATACGCTCGGCGGGCACACGCCAATATTGGCGAATTTCGCCTTCCATGTAGCGCGTAAAAGCGAGAAAGTAGTTGACGAAAAGCAGGTGCAAGCGCGACGCAAAGAGAATGCGTTCGTAGCTTGATGGAATCGCCTTGGTATACATCCTGGAATGAATCACCGGAATTCTGCAGATTTTTGCAGCAATCCAGGCGGGTAGAGCCGACGCTGCCAAATGCGTGTGCACCACGGTCACGCCCTCACTGCGAAAATAGGCGACCAAACGCCGGATTGCTGGCAGCAGGATACGCAGGTAAGTAACGAGAGAGCGGGTGGCGCCCGGATGCAGCCGCAACGTTTCGATGTGAATGCCTGCGCTCAAACGCTCACGCAGCAATTGCGGTTCGCCGGCAACAATGCTGACCCGATGTCCTTGCGTCAGCAAATGGTTTGATAGTTGTACGACATATTGTTCAGCGCCACCCGCACCCAGGGTGGTGATGACATGGCAGATATGGCTATTCATGGCGACGCCGCGCAATGTGGATTCCGATAAGTGTTGCGAACAGGGCGGATATCCCCACTGAGAGCGCGGCACCGATCAGGTTGAAGGCATGCACCAGCAGAACGACCACGATAAGTCCGAGGCCAGCGTTCAGTGCCGCGTAGGCTAACATCTCGTGGTCGCGGCCAAGCAGTACGAGGTGATTTGATAAGAGCGACTGTGCCAGCAAAAAAGGCGTCGAAAGACAGAGTATCCACGCTGCCAGACGTAACTCGTGCGGCGATCCAAGTGGACGGAGAAAAAAGGAATCCATCATGCCGCCGCCGATTGCGCCCATGACCAAACCACCCGCCATCGACCACAGCAGCCATGCCCAGGGCAGCCCTGCGGCCTGCGTTCCTTTTCCATGGCGATTACGCGACCAAAAGAACATTCCCGCTACGCCGGTAGCCGCCAGCGCCAACGCTGAAAACAGATTCTGCGCCACGGCAAATTGGCCCGCCGCCGCGTGCCCGGAGAAATAACTAATAATCATGGGATGGAGACGGCTCACCGCCAGGAACAACGCGGTTGCCACGAAGAATTTACTGAATTCCTTGGCCTGCGCACGGCACTCCGCAGCCAAACCAATAACTGACAGCCATTGTTTGCGCGACCATGCCATCGCCACCAGAAAGCTCACGTAGCAGCCCGCCGCATAGCAAATGGCGATCCACGACAAGCTGGCATTACCCGCCGTCATGATTCCGGCGCCAGTGATGCCACAAATGAGAGCGAACACCACAAAACGCAGGAGGAAATAGGAGCGCGCACCGCGCAGATACTGGACGCTGGTCGCAGGCGCATCAGCACTCGTCTCCAATAACCGTCCTATAAACAACAGCGCCATAACCAACCCTGAACCCGGAATTGCCTCGGTCATTTGCAGCCCGGTCATCACTAATAGCGCACCAACAAAGATGGCCGCCGAGCGTAAACCGAGGGCTGCCATTATCACGGCGCCAGGAGACTCGGCGCGTGGCATTCGTCGACGCAGTGACAGCAGGTTTGGCCCGCAGATCAACCCGGTAACGACGGCAACATAGGCGTAGACCAAGCTAAGAAAGGCCGCAGTGTTCAGCCCAAACCTATAGCCCACCGACACCGTTAGCAGGAACACCACGCCATAGGGTAGCAGGTCACCAGCAAATACCAGTGTATGTTCGACTAGAACGTAAAACTTGGCGCGGCTATTGGGTGTCATCGCCAGAAACTTCCTTGAAGGCGGACACAGGTCAATCGGCCTCGAATTTCCGACGCTCCCGTTCGATCCATGCTTCATCAATGTGTTGACGGAAACTCGCAGGCGCACCACCGACCATTGTTTCATCAGGAACATCAACGGTGACTACGGACATGGGCAGGATGACGCATCGTTCACCGATCGTCACACCGGGATAGATAACGGATGGTCCACCAACAAAGGTATTCTTGCCAATACGCGTCGGGGTGCGGCGAATCCGCGTGTTACCGGGCTGGTTTTCTCCCAGGAGGCTGGAAAGCACACTGGTGTGGGACCAGGCAAAAACACCAGCGGCGATAGTGACATGATCGCCAATCTCCATGCCGCCAGAGGCATCAACAATAGCCCCTTCGCCGATCCACACATGTTTTCCGCAGACGAGCCGCTCCGGCGCAATGATCTTGGCCGACTCGCGCACACGGCATCCTTCAGGTAAACCCAAATCACGGGCGCGTTCATCATCGGTCATCACCAAACAAAGCAAGCGCCGCAAAATATCGGGGCGCAAACGTTGACTACGTTCAGTGTTACTCAGGCGTAGCGAATCATCTTCCCATAACGCGCGCAATGATTCAAGCAAAGCTTGCTTGAGGTCATGCTGTTCGTTACTCATGTTGCGCGCCTTGTCACTGCGCGCGCCAGCAACCGTTCGCATATCAAGCTCACGTCGAGTCCGGCGTAACAAGGCAGTGTGATAGTCGTTTGCTGCAAGTGTGCCGCATTTGGCTGCACGCTTTCGTACTTGCGGCGATAGTAGCTTGTGCCGCTCAGGCAGTAGGTGCCGATGGTTGTTTCGACTCCATCCTCGCGCAACGCGGCAATGAGGGCATCCCGATCTATACCATCAGGAACGCGAAATACCAGCGATTGGACATTGAATACTACATCGCCGCCAATTTCCTGCGCGACAAAACCTGCGGGCGACAGACGTTCGACACAGGCGGCCCTGATCTGGTTACGCTCGGCGACGATGGCGTCCAGCTTGCGAAGTTGCGCGCGTCCCATGATGGCCTGTGGTTCGGAGAGGCGGAAATTGTAGCCGTAATCCACAAAGTCCAACCCATAACCCAACATGCCTTGCGCGCCGTGATTGAGTTTGCGGTTGAACCAATCTACCCAATCGGGGTTGTGGAGAGTAATGGCGCCGCCTTCGCCCGTCGTCAGCAGCTTGCGCGGGTGAAAGCTGAAGCAGGTCATGTCGGCAATCACACCGCAACGCTTGCCGCCTTCCGAACTGCCAATGGCGCAGGCAGCGTCCTCGATCAGCGGCAGGTTGCGGGCGCGGCAGAGGGTAGCGATGCGGTTCATGCCGGTGGGATTGCCGAAGGCATCTACTGCGATCACGGCGCGTGTGCGCGGGGTGATCGCGGCTTCCAGCGCCTCGGGCTGCATGTTGTAGGTGTCCAGCGAAACGTCGGCGAATACCGGACGGGCACCCAAGTCTTCCACCACATTGGCGGTGGCTGGAAAAGAGAAATCCGACACGATCACTTCGTCGTCGGGGCCGATGTCCAAACGCTTCAGGCAGAGCCAGAGGGCAGTGGTGGCCGAGGTAGCAAGGAAGGCATGAGGAGCGCCAGTATAGGCAGCAAGCTCGGCGCGGAAGGTGTCGACATTTTCGCCCCGCGTGAAGATGCCGCACTCAAACATGCGCCGCAAGTCAGTCTCGACTTCATCGAAAGTAATGTAGGGGCGGATGAGGCGGATCATTGTTTCTGCCCTCCCAGGCGCACTTGATACCACGCGAGCGTCAGCGCCAAACCTTTATCGAAGGGTGTTAACGAATAGTCGATCAGGTTTCTGATTTTCTCGTTGCTGGCGTTGTGACAAAGGACGTCGGACTTGCGGGCTTCTTTGCGAAGAATGGCGCCTGTGTAGCCGTAGTAGGCGCAAATACGGCGAATCAATTCCTCTATTGTGACTTGGCCATCAGTAGAAATGTTGATGTTTTGCCCCGCCGGAAGTACGGAAAAGAGTTTGACGACAGCATCTACCGTGTCCTCAACAAAAATGAAATCGCGGCTTTGCTGGCCGCTGCCGTGAATTTCCGGCATGCCGCCATTGAGCAAGCGCCAAGCGGTGAGCGGAATGACACCAGCAAGCAAGCCTTTGTGGTTTTGGCGCGGGCCGTAGTTATTGAACGGTCTGACGATAAAGGCATCGAGATCAAACATGCGGACGTAGCTTTCCACAGCCAGGTCAGCGGCGGCTTTGCCTGCCGCGTAGGTGGTGGTGGGGTTGCGTGGATGCGCTTCGTCCATCGGCTCGTAGACTGCCGAGCCGTAAACCTCAGAGGTGGAAAAGTGGCACAGGGTGACAAAAGCCTTGCGCCGTTGCAGTTCAAGCAGATTGAGTACGCCGGTGACATTGGTGGCAAAGGCATTGGCGGGATTGAGGAAGGAGTAGTTCAGCGCTTTGGTGGCACAATTGAACACGATGTCAATCGCATGGAGCGCAAAAATGTATTCGAGCGAGGAGATGAGTTCAATATCGTCGCGGTAGAACGTCACGCGGCCACTGACGAGCGCGTCTTGCAAATTGGCTTCGTCGCCAACAAACAGGTTATCCACAACGACAACATGATTGGCACCATCGCGCAACAGGCGGTCGACGAGGTGGCTGCCGATGAAGCCCGCACCACCCGTCACCAAAATGGTTTTGCCTGTAATCTTTCTGTTCACGCGCAACTCCTGAACACCGCGCCACGTATGGCTTCGCTCACTTCCAGACTGGCGATGCCTGCCGCAAAGTCCGGCAGGCCATGACGTTCACCGCCTTGCACAGCCTGAACGAATGCCTGCAATTCGCTCAACAACGCTTCTTGTTGCCCAACCACAACGGAATCTTGCTGCGAAGAAATGGAATAGCTGCCCGCGCCGCCTTGATTGGTGATGGATTGGCGGCTGATGATGATTTCCTTACGCAGGAGATCGCAGTCAACGAAACAATCATTACACGTTGCCTGAATCAGGCGAATTTTCTTTTCCGTGATGCGGCTGGCCTGCACGCGCGAGAAGCATCCGTTTTCGTGCGTCAGCATTGCCGAAGCGAATTCGATCAGGCCATCGCGCACCACACCGTGCGCTTCTACATGGCGAACCGGGCCATTCAGGTACAAGGCCAGGTCAAGATCATGCACCATCAAGTCCATGATGACATCAACATCGGTGATGCGCGAACTCAAGCGATTGGTACGCGTGAAATCAACGTTAATGACCTGTTTAGCGTCTTGCATCACGCGCTGCAAACCGATCACGGCGGGATTGAAACGCTCGATGAAGCCCACTTGCACGAAGGTGCCGTGAGTGTGTACGACATCCGCCACGGCTTGTGCGGCTTCCAGCGAATGCGCGAGCGGCTTTTCCACGAACAAACCCTTGACCAGCGGCCCCAGTTGCCGGATGTAGGCGGCATGGGTCATGGTGGGCGCGCATATTACGATGGCATTCACGCTGGCTGCCGCCGCCGCCACATCCTGCGCGGCGATAGCGCCGTGCTGTGCCGCCAGCGTTTGGCAATGTTCCCTATTGGTATCATGAACAAAGACCAGGTCGACATTCTTCAACATGCCCAGAATACGCAGGTGATTGCGTCCCATTTGTCCCAAACCGATAAGGCCGACGCGTACTGGTTGCTTGCTCATCAAAGAAGCTCCTCGATTTTGTTCCCGGCTTTGTCGATACGCGCATAGGGGCGCGCCGGATTGCCCATGACCAGAGTGTAGGGCGGCACATCTTTCGTCACCACGCTACCAGCGGCAATCATGGCATATTCGCCGATGGTGACGCCGCAAATGATGGTGGAATTTGCGCCCAGGCTCGCTCCGTTTTCAATGCGGGTGGGCGTTATTCTCCATTCGGTATTGAAGGCACGAGGTACGCGGTCGTTGGTGAAAGCCACGTTGGGACCGACGAATACGTCGTCCCCAATAGTCACGCCGTTGTAGACCGAAACGCTGTTCTGAATCTTGCAGCGGTCGCCTATCTGTGCCGCATGGTCAATATAGACGTCTTTGGAAATGATGCAGCCCGCGCCGATTTTGGCATTTTCGCGGATTTGTACGTTGATCCAGATTTTGGTGCCCGCGCCGATGCTGGCTTTGTCCGAAACATTCGCGCTGGGATGGATATAGGCATCATTAACCGGCATGAACACCCCCAAGGCTGGCACTGACAACATCGGCCACGCGCCGCAGTTCAACATCTGTCATATAGGGGAATAGCGGCAGATTGATGACCGAGGCACAGAGTTGTTCACCCGCCTGACCACCAAAATGCCCTTTGAGATAGGCGGCAGCGCCAGGCTGTCTGGACATCACCCCCGGATAGATATTGCCAAAGCCGATGCCATTTTCCTTGAGGCTCGCCTCAAGGGCTGCCTTGCGGGCCGGATCGAATACCAGGCAAACGTTGCAATAGCCGTTTTCCTCGTAACCTTCCGGCGCGTTCATCAATTGAATGCCGCTCGCGGGCAAATGCTTCCGATAGAAAACGACTGCCTGGCGGCGCGAGGCAATGCGTGCCTCGATGTGATCGAGCGACAAATTGAGAAATGCCGCCTGCAAGGAATCCAGACGTGAATTCCAGCCCACATCCCCGTAGCCGTAGTGCGATGTGCGGCCATGATTGCCAAGCCGCCGCACCTTGTCTGCCAAAGCCGCGTCATCGGTGAACACCGCGCCGCCATCACCCGCGCCGCCCAGCACTTTGGCCGGATAGAAAGAAGTTGTAGAGATATGAGCGCCTTTGTAGATCGGCGCCCCCTGGAACCGCACACCATAAGATTGCGCTCCGTCCTCCACCAGGACAACATCATGCTTGCGGCACAATGCGCGCAAATCCAGCAACCTGGCGCTACCCCATCCATACAGATGCGCGACCAGTGCGGCTTTGGGTTTGACCTCGCGGATCGCCTGCTCAAAGGCACCGAAAGAGACACCGCCATCGGCGAGATCAGCATCCACTGTCACCGGCTTGGCGCCAACATTCACCACCGCCTCAAAGGTTGCCCAAAAAGTGACATTCGGCACCAGTACCACATCGCCTTCACCCACACCAACACCGCGCAACGCAAGCTGCAAGGCATCCGTACCATTGGCGCAAGTCACCGCATGGGCAACCTGGGCTTCCGCTTGCAAGCGGGATTCGAGCTTCGCCACCTCGTCACCACCGATGAACTGCGCGCCAAGCGTCATCGAACGAAGTCTTTCCATCAGCGCGTCATGGAAACCCGGTTCAAATCGCTTGAGATCAATAAAAGGAACGTTAATTTTCATCTCCTTAAACGAGATACAGGAAACGGCCGGCACTGTACCAGCAGGGCGGACAAAAACGTCTACACAAGCTTGAAGCTGCAACCCTGTCCATCCTTCTCGGAGATAAGCGCGCGTCCAACCAACGGCCATTGAATCGCCAGCGCCGCATCATCCCACCGAATACACCGCTCCAGCTCCGGCGCGTAGTAGTCCGTCGTCTTGTACAGAAATTCCGCCGTGTCGCTCAGTGTGAGGAAGCCGTGGGCGAAGCCTGACGGTATCCACAGATGCTTCTTGTTATCAGCGGACAGGGTTTCGGCGACCCATTTTCCGAAGGTTGGCGATTCCTTACGGATGTCCACAGCCACGTCGAATACCTCGCCCTGGATGACACGCACCAGTTTCCCTTGGGCTTTCGGCGGAAGCTGGTAGTGCAGGCCGCGCAGGACGTTTTTCAGGCTCCGGGAATGGTTGTCCTGAACGAAAATGACCTCATACCCGATGGCTTCGTTGAAGGCGCGCTGGTTGAAACTCTCGAAGAAAAACCCCCGCTCGTCGCTGAAGACTCGCGGTTCGATCAGCAGCACATCGGAAATGGCTGTTGGCGTGATTTTCATCAGATTACCCGTTCTTTTAGCATACGTCATATGCCATAGGCTTTATCCATTATTTGCTCCGATCCTGCAAAATTGCCAGTGCGCGCTCCAGCACGATCCGATCTGCAATATCTTTGTCGCGCATGGTTTGCTTGGTGCGGAGCAAGCCCTCAAGATTGACGGTGCGAATAGGGATTCCGTCAAGTTCAATGGTTTCGCCATATTGCTTCAATGTTTCGTATGTTTCGCTACAGGCATTAAGCATGATGTCGACAACAAATGCATCAGCAACCCGGATATTTTCACCTTCGATAAACCATATCGGATCAATCTCTTTGGCCGCTTGGTCTGGAAGAACCATCAAGGCGCTGCGTACTTTACGTCCGGCTTCTTCGGTTGCAGGAACCAGCACGTCAATATCGGTCGTAGCGCGATGGTAGCCATGAGCAAACAAGGCATACCCGCCGATGAGCAGGTAATCGACGCAATGCCTGTTCAGGGATGTTACCAGCGTTTTGAGGTCTGCCAATGTGGCCGGGCGACTGTATTCTTCCATCAGGCGCAATTTCTCCGGTTTTTGGCGATCTTGGCCATGCCGGCGGCCAGGCACTCCTGATCGTGGCAATTGGCGTCTTCGTGTGTCTTGAAGAAGGTTACGCCTTTGGCGATGTAACCCTGGTTTCCCGTGGGTAGTCTGTGCAGCTCGTCGTTGAAACAGGCGCCTTCAAGCAATGAAGCTGCTGAAGCAGAAAAGGTTATTGGATGTTCTTTGCGTTGACCAATGATGCGCATATCTGTTTGTCTTTTATACCCAGGCAATTCGTGTTGACTCATTTTTACCGCTGACCGCTTCGTCGAAGGAATGGTTCATTGCATAGGCTCCAATTCCCACAGCCCGCCAAGCTCGATTTCGATGGCATCGAAAGGGGGAACGCGGACTTTGGCATCCCCCGCATAGCTGCCAATCAACGCCCAGCGGTTTTGCTCTCGTTCGTAGGCTTCCAGCATTGCAAGTCAGGGGCAAGCAGCCATAGATGCGACACCCCGGCGGCGTGGTAACGGGGCATTTTCTGAACCCTGTCCAGCCGCGCCGTGGAGGGAGATAGCACTTCACATAGCCAATCCGGGGCAAGATCAAACCAGGCTGTTTCAGGCAGTTGTGGCAGTCGCTCACGCCGCCATCCGGCCAGGTCTGGCACGAGGATGTCGCCATCCAGATGCAGTTCAGGTTCGTCGAGAATTACCCAGCCGCCGGGACCACCTCTGCCTTTATGAAAGGGAGAGACAAGCTCGTCACCTAGTGCAGAACTGGACAACGCATGTTTGGGTGCCGGCCTTGGGTGGGCGTATAGCGTTCCGCCGACGATCTCGCCCACCATGTTCGACGGCAAGTCGAACAGGTCTTGATATGTGGCGGGTTTGTATTGAGGAAGTGCGGACATGGCAGGCTCAGCATGAAGGAATAGGGGCAGGAAAGTATCGGTCAAGGTCGGAATGGTTCATTGCATAGGCCCCAATCCCCACAACCTGCCAAGGTCGATTTCGATGGCATCGAAAGGGGGGATGCGGGCTTTTTCCTGATCGGCCCAGGACCCCAGCAGCAACCAGTGACCCTGTTCGCTTTGGTAGGCTTCTACCGTTTGCTGGTCGGGATCGACCAGCCAGAGATGCGTCACGCCCGCGGCATGGTAGATCGGCATTTTCTGGACTCTATCGAGCCGCGCGGTACTGGGCGAGAGGACTTCGCAAACCCAGTCCGGCGCCAGTTCAAACCATGCGCTTTCGGGTAGTTGAGGCATGCGCTCGCGCCGCCAGCCGGCCAGATCGGGGACGAGGATGTCGCCATCCAGATGCAGCTCGGGTTCAAAGAGAATCACCCATCCGCCTGGCCCGTCGTCACCTTCATCAAAGCGCGTGGTGAGTTTTCCACCCAAAATTGAGTGCGAGCGCGCATGTTTGGGGGCCGGTCTTGGGTGGGCGTACAGCGTTCCGCCGACGATCTCGCCCACCATGTGCGGCGGCAAGTCGAACAGGTCTTCATAGGTGGCGGGTTGGCGCTGGGGGAGTGCGGACATGGCGGCCTCTTGGGGACGACGGGGGTAAAGCGGGTTAGCTGGGGCGAATTGTACTGCTCCTGATCGTGACAAACGGGTTTGCGGCAAATGATGCACCTGTCTGTTCGTGTCTTGGTATCAGAACACCTGCTCCTTCAGCACGCCAATCAGATATTGACCATAGGGGTTTTTCAGCATCGGCTGAGCGAGTTTCTCCAGTTGCACCGCGTCGACCCAGCCCTTGCGGTAGGCGATTTCTTCCGGGCAGGCGATTTTCAGACCTTGGCGCTTTTCGATGGTGGCGATGAACTGGCTGGCGTCGAGCAGGCTTTCGTGGGTGCCGGTGTCGAGCCAGGCGTGGCCGCGGCCCATGACTTGCACGTTGAGTTGTTGGCGGTCGAGGTAGATGCGGTTGACGTCGGTAATTTCGAGTTCGCCGCGCGCCGAGGGTTTTAGGCTGCGGGCGATGTCGACGACCTGATTGTCGTAGAAATAAAGGCCGGTGACGGCGTAGCTGGATTTTGGTTCTCGCGGTTTTTCTTCGAGGCTGACGGCCTGACCGGCGTCGTCGAATTCGACGACGCCATAACGCTCAGGGTCGTGCACATGGTAGGCAAAGACGGTAGCGCCCTCCTCCCGCTGACCGGCGGCCGTCAGATCGTGGGCGAATTCGTGACCATAGAAAATGTTGTCGCCGAGAATCAGCGCGCTGTCGCCGTGGCCGACGAAGCCGGCACCGATGATGAAGGCCTGGGCCAGGCCGTCCGGGCTGGGTTGCACGGCGTATTGCAGATCGATACCCCACTGGCTGCCGTCGCCGAGCAGTTGCTCGAAGCGCGGCGTGTCCTGTGGCGTGGAGATGATGAGAATGTCGCGGATGCCCGCCAGCATCAGGGTGCTGAGCGGGTAGTAGACCATCGGCTTGTCGTGGATCGGCAGCAGTTGCTTGGAGACGGCCAGGGTCACGGGGTAGAGGCGGCTGCCGGAGCCGCCGGCAAGGATGATGCCCTTCCTTTGCGTCACGGCTGCGCTCCGTAATGTTTGCCGACCCAGTCCCGGTAGGCGCCGCTGGTCACGTTGGCGACCCAGGCCGGGTGATCGAGATACCAGCGCACCGTCTTTCGGATGCCAGTCTCGAAGGTTTCGGCCGGTTTCCAGCCCAGTTCGCGTTCGATCTTGCCGGCGTCGATGGCGTAGCGGCGGTCGTGACCGGGGCGGTCGGCGACGTAGGTGATCTGTTCCCGGTAGGGCTTGCCGTCGGCGCGCGGGCTGAGTTCGTCGAGCATGGCGCACAGGGTGTGCACGACGTCCAGATTCGGCTTCTCGTTCCAGCCGCCGATGTTGTAAACCTCGCCCGGACGGCCCGCTTCCAGCACCCGGCGGATGGCGGCGCAATGGTCGGCGACGTACAGCCAGTCGCGGATCTGCTGGCCGTCGCCGTAGATCGGCAGCGGCTTTCCCGCCAGCGCGTTGTGGATGATGAGGGGAATCAGCTTTTCCGGAAAATGATAGGGGCCGTAGTTGTTCGAGCAGTTCGTGGTCAGCGCCGGCAGGCCGTAGGTGTGATGGTAGGCGCGCACCAGATGGTCGGAGGCCGCCTTGCTCGCCGAATACGGGCTGTTCGGCTCATAGCGGCGGCTTTCGGAAAATGCCGGTTCGTCCTTGCCGAGCGAGCCATAGACCTCGTCGGTCGAAACATGCAGAAAGCGGAAAGCCGCCCTAGCCGCCACGTCCAGCCCGCCCCAGTAGGCGCGCGCCGCTTCAAGCAGACGAAACGTGCCGACCACATTGGTCTGGATGAAATCTTCCGGGCCGTGGATGCTACGGTCGACATGCGATTCGGCGGCGAAATGGACGATGGCGCGCGGCCGGTGGCGATTGAGCAGTTGCGCCACGAGGCCGGCATCGCCGATGTCGCCACGCACGAAAACATGGCGCGGATCGTCGCGCAGGCTGGCGAGATTTTCCAGATTGCCGGCGTAGGTCAACAGATCAAGATTGACCACCGCCTGATCGACCGCCGCCAGCCAGTCGAGAACGAAATTGCTGCCGATGAAGCCGGCGCCGCCGGTAACAAGGATCATGCGGATTCGCTGCCCAACAGAAAAACGGGCATTCTAGCGCGGTTACGCGAGAAACTGGCGAAATGCGCCGGGATGGGCGGTGGGGAGGGTCTTGCGCCGCCGGTTCAAAAACCAGCCCGCCGGCCGTCAACTCCCCCCCGCCCACTCCCGCCGCGCCTGGCGGGCGATGCCGAAGATTTCCTCCAGCCGTTCGCCATCGGCGGCGGCCAGCGTGGCGCGCAGTTCGTCGAGCTGGGCGCGGTAGCTGTCCAGTTCGCCGAGCAGGGCCGCGCGGTTGGCGAGGCAGATGTCGCGCCACATTTCCGGGTGGCTGGCGGCGATGCGGGTGAAATCGCGGAAACCGGAGGCGGCGAAGGTGAAGAACAGTTCCGCGTCCTCGCGCACCGCCAGATCATGCACCAGGGCGAAGGACAAGAGATGCGGCAGATGGCTGACGGCGGCGAAAACGCGGTCGTGCTGTTCCGGCGTCAGTTCGTAAATATCGGCGCCGCAGATGGCCCAGGCTCGCTTGATGCGGTCGAGGCGCTCGTCGTTGTTTTCCGGCAGGGGCGTGACGACCACTTTCTTGCCCCGGTAGAGTTCCGGCTGCGCCGCCGCCGGGCCGCTGTTTTCCGCCCCGGCGATGGGGTGGGCCGGCACGAATTTGCCGATATGGCCGCGAAAGGCGGCGCGGGCGGCGGCCACCACGTCGCTCTTGGTCGAGCCGCCGTCGGTGACGATGGTTTTCGGGCCGAGATAGGGGGCGATGCGGGCGAAGATTTCCGCCATCTGCGCCACCGGCGTCGCCACCAGCACGATGTCGGCGTCGGCGATTTCGTGCGCCGGATTGATGCCGGCCCGGTCGATGACGCCGAGTTGCTGGGCGATGCGCAGCGTGGACGGCGTGCGCCCGAAGCCGACCACCTCCTCGACCGCGCCCGCCGCCTTCAGCGCCAGCGCGAAGGAACCGCCGATCAGGCCGGTGCCGAAGATGACGATCTTGCCGAATTCGGGCGAGCCGGTTTCCATTTACAGCGCCTGCGCCAGGGCTTCGAGGAAGCGGGTGTTTTCCGGCTCCGAGCCGATGGTCACGCGCAGCCACTCGGGCAGGCCGTAACCGCCGATGGGGCGAACGATGACGCCTTGCCGCAGCAGCTTCTGGTTGACCGCCGCGCCGTCGCCAACCTTGAAGGTGACGAAATTGCCATACGGCTCGATGATTTCCAGATTCAGGCGGGAGAGGCCGGCGACGATCTGCGCCATGCCGCGCCGGTTCAATTCGTAGCTGGCGGCGAGGAATTCGTCATCATCGAGCGCCGCCGCCGCCGCCGCCAGCGCCAGATTATTGACGTTGAAGGGCTGGCGGATGCGGTTCATCAGGTCGGCCACCTCGACCGCCGCCAGCGCGTAGCCGACGCGCAGGCCGGCCAGGCCGTAGATTTTCGAGAAGGTGCGGCAGACGATCAGATTGGGAAAATCCTCGATCCAGCCGGCGACATCGACGCGGTCAGCCGGCGGCAGGTATTCGTTGTAAGCCTCGTCGAGCACCACCGCCACCTCCTTGGGCACGGTTTCGAGAAAGGCGCGCACCTCGGCATAGGGCAGGAAATTGCCGGTCGGATTGTTCGGATTGGCGATCCAGATCAGGCGCGTATCGGGCCGGATGGCGGCGCGCATGGCGGC
>JGI20166J26741_11232226_pt1 | contig 14154 bp, 11 predicted proteins | sample TergutCu122P5_FD_26741 | JGI IMG/M metagenome (IMG submission 26741)
ATTTCGTTCGCACAACGCAGTAGATTTGCGAAGAGAACAACCAGTATGTTTCAGTACGTTTAGACCGGCAGGCGGCATTTAAATCCAGTACGGTTTGGTATGTTAGGGCCGGCAAAGGGTTAATGATGCGACTGACAATGAAGAGGTACATCTTCTGTTAAATTAAAATTCAGTTTGTTTCCTTGACAAAGCAGGCTGGTTTTAACAAGATCAAGGAAATGGATGTTGGTGACATGTCAACTGATGAATTAAAATGAGTAGTGCATCAAGAGCTTGACTTATTAAAACAGATAGTGTTGACAAAGATGATGACCCCATAACATTTTGTGAATTGACAAAGAACATCCTGCAAAACACCTTAGTAAAAATTGAAGAAGCTTTCGCAAGAACATGAAAAAAAGTGACTAATACAAAGCAATGTGAAGAAGTATCAAGGATGGTAAAATTTTGGCTTGTTACATGCTGATGTGTGAGAAGTCAAACGCAGAGTAGGAAGTAAAGGTAGTTACATATAAAATGCACAGCCAACAGGTCTATAAAATACCTCTGGTGTCTTGTCACAGTTTGATTGGCCGTAAATGCAAAAACACAGTATTTCTGTCCCCCTACAGTAAATGAAATCCTCTTCTCTGCTGCAGCAGACATGTGTTTCTGTATCTTCAGTGGATTACAGTGATCCTTCAGTGACTGAATTTTCATAAACACCAACTTTTATAGCATGACGACCAAAAGCACCCACTCTTTCATTCAGTAAACCATCTTCCATGTAGTCAGTGCTTGTTAATTTTTATGACTTTGTTAATAGATTTATATAAAAAAAGTGGATGTGTTTCTTAATGTGTGAGAGTGAGTTAAAATGAAATTGATGCTTATAGGCAAATTAGTTTTGCTGTATATTATCTCACCCAATGCAAATTGTTTGTAATCACAACTGCCACAAAAATGTAGGAGTACCTGTACCACCAGCTTTAACTGTATAAAATACTGTACATTTTGTTCACACATGATATTTATGTGTTGTCTATAATTCTCACAATAACCAGAGACTATTTTCATAGAGACCATCAACAAGTCAGCCTTGGTAATAGAGCTGCATTGTGTTTATTGTGAAGTAGGCATTGCAGTTTTAAACATTATGTGGGTAAACCTTATACTTCAGAGGGATAAAGTATTGTGCTGTGATGACAGGGTGTTGCTTTTGTAGATTTCATGTGCTTTCCATTACAGCAAATAAAATGTGTGCCACAAAGATGTGGCCAACATTGCGTTTATGATAATATTTTCATACCAGTATGTGGTAAGTATGTCAGTAACTTGAGTTGTGGTTATCATTGTATATAAAACTGATAAGTCAGTTTATTTCTGTGTTTCCAAATTTTGCCTTTCAACAAATTGGAGTCACTTCCAGTGTTAGAGTGTGTGGTACTTGGATAAGTTTGGTACGTTAAAAGTACATGGCTGTTATGAAGTGTTTGCAGTAGTTGCATGGGCTTGCTACAGGTGGCAGCAGCATGTTTGTTTAGTAGTTTTATGGTTGTGGGTTCGAATCCTACTGCATCTCCTAATAGGTGTGTTCTTCATTATAAATGGCTTGCATCATTGGTTGGTGTCTCAGAAAGTCTGTGGCTGACAGAATTTTGATCACATTAATGTGCTGCTAACAGGTTTAATGTAAATTGTGTTGTGTATGAGATTTGATGACCTCATGGTGGTGATTAGCAAGATCACAGCTTTCCCAGATTAATGCTTTGCAATATAGCAGGTAAGTACTGACATTTCAGAGTAACCTGCCACCTCCATCTTCTGGCTAGAAGTGTGTGTTGAATGAGGGACAATGGTAAATGATGTAATGAAGAAAGGACTGGGACAGGGGCCATGAGTAAACAGTGGCCCAATGAGTTCTCCTAACTGCATGATCTCACATGCTAGAAAACTGTGATCTTCAGTCTAAAATTCTATTGGAGCTGTTCAAGCTGATTGTAAAGCTGGGTTGTTTGAAGCCAGTGCAGATGAAACCAAAATGTGTGTGACAGTATTTAATGTCATCTTCCAATCAAAAATTTTATTAGAATGTGTTTGGGCATTATGCTTTAAGACCCAAGGCTTGCCCTGGGAATGTGCACTCACCCTTTTGTATGTTGACAGATGGAGAGGATGAGTTAGGGCAGCGGAAGGTGGATAAATGGCAGGACAAGATCAGCAGTGGCTTTGATCGTCTCATGTCATTTGCTTCTACTGAGTTGGACAAGAGACGACGCAGCACCGAGGGTGCCTCTCCCCGTGGTGGGGACTCTGCTGCCAGTTGCAACACAAGCCCTGACAGTGGCATCGGTCATGGGGACCCACCTCCACCGCCACCAGCACCAGTCCCAGCCAAGAAGCGCTCCCCATCTGAAATAGGGGGGAACAGCTCAGGACCCAAAATGCCTCGTCTCTTTAAGACACCTGCATCTAAACCGTCTCCTGACTGTGTAGGACGTGATTCTCCCCCCATCCTAGAAGCTCCACTGATAGATGACACTGCAGGTCCCCCCAGAACACCATCACCATCATCCTCAGCTGATGAGCACCTCCCTGTTTCTGTTGGCCCATCTTTCAGCCCTGCACCCCTGGATGGGCCCTACAGTCCAGTTTCTACGGGAGCTAGCATCCTGGCAACCAGTGGGGAGTCTAGCAGCCCTCCTCCGCCTCCATTACCACCTTCCGTCCCACTCAAATACCAGCGCCCTGACTTGCAGGAACATAAACATCACTTCAAGAAGAAGTTCTTCCATCGAGAGAACTGGAGTGGCGGAGGCCACTGGGGTAAGATGGGCAGCAAGTTCCGCCCAAAGGGCAAGGACTGGGAATGGCATAGCAACAAGAACACACCCGCCATCCCACCTGACTTCTCTGTGCCTCCCCCACATATGGTGAACACATCACTGCCACCCCCTTCCCCCCGATTCCACCATCATCCACGATTTCGTTCGGGCCACAACTGGGAACGTTTCAACTCGGGCTATGCCCCGCCACAAGACATGGCCAGCCAGCCCTGGCCTCACTAACACGCATCATTACTGCCAACCGTAACATACTGCCTGCTAACAGTGCTGCCACCCAATGTTACGTAACACACCTTGCTCAAGACATGATTGATGATGTTTAGAGGCTGTCATGTTACCACCACTGCCACATTATTTATTACAATGCGCAACATAGCATCGAAGTCTGGCAAGGTCTTTGTTAATTTTTATTTTGTTGCTCTTCCCCTTTTTTAAATGAAAATATATATTGGTCGAGTGTACATACAGAAAGCTTCCCTCTGTGTGCCAGTACACAAGCGTGACTGTACCTGCCAGTGAGAGTGATGTTACTGTGTAAACTTTTAGCTGTAATTTTCATTCCATTATGGGGACTACAGTGGGAGGCTTCATTATTTTATAAAATTATTAATTATTATTGTTGTGATGACGTATGTAGGGAAGACCCGATCAGTAGTTGAGCCACTGCCATTTTTTTGTATTTCTGCTGAACACTGCCATACAAAGAGCAGCATATGTGTTCACAAGGTTTGGAATTGGATCTCTTTGACTCCTGGCTGTATTTAGGAAATGTATATAGGTATTGTTTTGTTTGGTTTGTTGATACATTTTCCTGTAGGATTGGCCAGTATGTCGGCATATGTGATTGGTCATTTTTATTAAATTTGTGGTTACACATCTGCATGTTTTTCTTTGGTCTCTTTTCTCATGATCCATGTGTCTGCATGAGGACAAAGACGACATTTGGCTGATTCTATCCGAAAACATATTGACTTCTTTTAGTGTATGTGTTGATTTAAGAGGCTTGAGACGTGTCATGTACAGCACGTGCACGTGTGCGCGCGCGTGCACACACATACACACACACACATACACATACACATATACAAAAGACGGAATACTACAGTCAGGTATAACAGTGAACTTTAGATGATGGAAAAATGGAAACATATGTCTTAAAAGTGAGTTTACAGTACAAAAAAGAAAATTGGGAAATAATGGATGATTGGTACTTAGTCTCAGAATTTGTACTGCCGTTGTTTTGTAGTTTTGTGAATACTGCAGATCCATGATCATAGCTGAGATGTAACCTGTCCTTGTGTAATAAAGTGTAAATTCAAATATGTTGTCTTAGTATATGCCATGAAATGTAACCTTACAGGCGCTGTACTTGTGCTTGTCCCCCATGCTGTTAAGTTTTGAAGAAGAGGATAATTGTCATCAAACTTAACTGAACGTCATCCTCACCTCACATGCTTGTAATTCCCCATCCAAGTGTTTAATGTTACTGCTTTGCAATGAGTTGGTCTCAGGGCAAGTCTGAGACCTGAACTGACTATCCTGACAGGAGTTTTTAACAGTTTCCTTTAGTTCCTAGGACAAATACTAATAGTTATTGCAAATATGCCACCACTTTATTGCACATTCTTCCCAATTTGTTGCTCAGATTTCTGTAATTGAACCCTGCATAACTTAACAAATTCCATGTAGTAGAGTCATTCTTGAGAAGCTAGTAGTCTCTTAGCTGCTCTGTAAGTTCCCAAAGTGGTGGAACTAGATGGTTGATCTCTGTGATCATGGCATTCCAACTGTGGCCCTTTCCTCAGCCAGATGAATTTTCTTCATAACACAGAACAGAATAGAATATATTGTGGGGTTTGAGCCCTTAAGGACGAGATGTACATAGGCCTCTTACAAGCAGGCCCACGTGCCCCATTATTCTCTGACCTCTCTACAGCCATAATAAAGGCCTGGATTGGTCTTGGATAACTTTTCTTAATAACCTCAGGGTTCAGCTTGCCCAAGCCCAGAGAGAAATCTTTAGAGGGTTGTGGTCAAAAATAATGCCACAAACCTCATAAGTTATACATAACAGAAAAATGTATCAAGTACAGGTTCCAACCCAACAAACGTAGTGGCTGAGCCCTCCCATGCAAGTGCCTTAGGTTCCCTTTATGGAGCCCTATAAAAGAAACTCCGTTTTCAAAGCCTTCCAATGCGCGTCTATCGGAGTTCTCAGTGTAGGAGCCCTCTCTCCAGGTTTCCCTCATGGGGCCTATATGGAGAAAGAGAGGCTCCATTTCCAAAGCCTTCCTTGACATGTCTTAACGTAGCTTTCAGAGTCAGCAGTAACGGAGCCCTTCCTCCAGGTTCCTCTCACAGAGCTGCCTTAGAGATGTTTCTTTTACAGAATGCTCTTTTACTGTCTCTTAAAGTCCCTGGTGAAACAAGCCTTCCTCTAGGTTTTGCAGGAGGGCCTCTGTGGAGAAAGATGCTTGTGTCCAGAGCCTTCCATTACATATCCTTCAGGGCCACCAGTAGAGGAGCCCTCCCTCTAGGTTACCCTCACATAGCTCCCATAGAGAGAGAGAGAGAGAGAGAGAGACTTGTTTCCAGAGTAATCTTTTACATGTCTGTCAGAGTCCCTAATACACAAGATCTAATAAAACAAAATCTTTCCTTCCGCTTGAAGTCCCCAGTCAAGGAGCCCTCTCTCCATGGTCCCCCAATGGGGCCCCTATATGGAGAGATGCAGGTCAGGTCAGGTCAGCAGCACAACAATTGTGTGTTCATTGCATTTACTTGACCTCCATTACATGAACGTAGGAGGCTTGTAGATTCTGTTCTGTCTGTATTTTTTTAGCTACTTGTTTTAAAGTGTAAATGAGGCTTCATTGTGAATTTAACGTGTATTGGTACCACGTGCTTCACTGTCTTGTATCTTTGGTTTGAGCCAATGGTTCATTCATTCATATCTCTCAGAGTCCCCAGTTAAGGAACTGCCCCACAAAACGGGAAAACTTACGGTCACCATCCATGGAGCCCACATAGACAGAAGGCCTACATACAATGGGTGAGGTCTGGTTCCCCAAGGGGATCATTTACGACACTTCTGTTACTACCCCATTGTCATGCAGCTTTCAGCACGATACCAGCCACCTTGGCTTCAGTAGACCAGAGCCCTGTTAGCCGGCATGTGTCATAGTAACCCTCATTAGGGTAACCTGTCCACACCTGTTACCGCCTCCAATGACCCAGGGTACAGTTCACCACATAACCCTGAGGTACGGACGAGGGATAGGATTTACAGGAGACGTCTTCATTCCATACTGTTTTTCTTTTGACTGATTCTGCTTCTGATAAATACAACAAAGTTGCTGTTGTGTGTAGGTAATGTCAGTAAATTGGACCATCACATATATTCTATATGTAGCAGTAAAAATAACATTGTAGTAACACCATCAGTAAGGTCAGGTCAGCAGCACAACAATTGTGTGTGCATTGCATTTACTTGACCTCCATTACATGAACGTAGGAGGCTTGTAGATTCTGTTCTGTCTGTATTTTTTTAGCTGCCTGTTTTAAAGTGTAAATGAGGCTTCATTGTGATTTAACGTGTATTGGTACCACGTGCTTCACTGTCTTGTATCTTTGGTTTGAACTATTCTGAGAGGTTACAGATTATGATTCACTGATACGGCGCTGTGCTGAAGTCAAATATTGAAGGGTACAAAACAGCAGTGAACTGTGGCCATTCCTGGTGAACTAGTAACATAAATGAATGGCCCTACAAAATTCTCATTAATGATACCTCATGCTTAGGATCGTATATGACATTTATTCCCATACCTGAGCCTGGTCATTTGCTGATGCTTTGTCCAGACACTGAGGTGTGACATTTAAGTTTCTGGATTGCCCTCACAGATATCAGCTTAGAGCAGCAAGTGAGCAGGGACAAGGCAGCTGTTTTGTGATGTGTGTAGTTGCAGCTTATGTGTTGCCGAAGCAGTAGCGATGTTTATGCAAGTGGGCAGTTTTGTCCTAATGGAAAAGAGTAATAGGTGGTTTGAGCATAGCATCATCTGTTAACACATTGAGGACGGGGGGGCATTTACATTGTTTAAATGCACGTTCCCGGGGTCTAAACAATTTAAATCAACTTTTATACTTTGTTTCTTTAAAAATTTATAACAAATTCGCTAACAATTTTTGTGAACTGAAAGTTTCAGGAAATACTCACCAAAGACCCTAGTTTCTATAAACACCTGTCAGCAGGACCATTCGTAGAAATGCTCCATGTATTGCGTAATTAAGTGTATAGCGCGTGGAAACCAAGTGCGTGTTAAAAACGCAGATTCGCATCATCCGTCTCGCACAATTGTAATGTAAAGACACAAATCTGCATCACCGGTCCACAATGTGTTAAATTGATGGGCTTTAAATTCAAATAAAAGGATCAGTGCTGTATGGTTTCCTTGGTGGGGTATTTAAATTGTAGTGCTTCCTTTACCAATAACTTAGTCTTATTTGAAGATAAAATTATTAAGTAAAAGGCATTTTTCGTGACATCAGAGATGGTGCAATATTCCTTACAAAGTGAAGTAAATGTCCTGGTTGCATAAATATGTAACAATGTTATAGAACTATATGGAGAGATGAAAAGATGCCAGATGATTGGAAAGTAGGATTGATCGTCCCCTTATTTAAGAAAGGTGACAAAATGAAGTGTGAAAATTATCGAGGAATTATGCTACTAAATGTCGCATATAAAATACTATCTAGCATAATACTGGAACGGTTGAAAGAGTACTCGGAAGAGATTTTGGGAGAGTACCAGTGTGGTTTCAGACCACAAAGAAGAACAATGGGCCAAATATTCATAGTAAGACATATACTAGAAAAATTTTACTTGCATGATATTGACCTTCACCTCCTTTTCATTGATTTTAAAAAAAGCTTTTGGAATCATTAGTGAGTTGTGGCATACCCAAGAAGATGGAATGACTTGTGAAAATGACATTAGAAGGAGCCCAAGCCAAAGTGCTAGTGGATGGGAAAATAAGTACCCCTTTTGGTGTAAGTATAGGGGTTAGGCAAGGAAATGGTTTGTCTGCAACACTGTTCAACCTCGTTCTTCACAAAGCCCTGAAAAACCTGGAACAAAGCAACACAATTCTGAACAGACTAACACAAATATGTGGATATGCTGATGATATCTTGGTAATTGCAAGGAGCCTTCCAGCTCTCGAAGCACTATGTGTTAAGTAGAGAAGCAGGTAGAGTGGGCCTGGTAGTAAGCCTAGACAAGACCAAGTAATGAGATTTTAAGTGTCCCCATCCTGGAGATCAGTGAAAGGGGTAACCATAAATGGTGTAACTTATGAAGGAGTAGCCGAGTTCATTTACTTGGGCATGCTATTCAGTAATGATAATAGTGTAAGAAAAGAAGTACAAAAACGTATTTTGGGTGGCAATAGAACTTATTTTGCTGCTATAAGTCTCTTCAGGAGTAGACTTTTATCCAGAGCTACCAAAATTTTATTATATAAGTCACTAATAAGACTGGTAGTGTCATATGGTGCGGAAGCATGGACAATGACAAAGAAAGATGAACAAGCTCTTCTAGTCTTTGAAAGAAAAATATTTAGAAGAATATATGGTCCTAAACATGAAAATGGAGAATGGAAAAATAGGATGAATCGAGAACTAGAAGAGATGAGCAAGGGAGAAAATATAGTAAAATGGATAAAAGGGCAAAGGATAAGCTGGTTAGGTCACCTGAAGAGAATGGAGGAGGATAGGATGCCCAAAAAGATCTTCACCCAAGAACTGGAAGGGACAAGACGAAGGGCAAGACCCAGGAAAGGATGGAAAGACAAAGTAGAAAGAGATCTTCAAGTGCTTGGAGTTAGAAGATGGAGAGAGTTGGTGATAGGGAAAAATGGAAGGATATTGTTCGACAGGCCAAAGCCCATAGTGGGCTGTGGTGCCAATGGAAGAAGAAGAAGTTACAGAACTATTTTGATGGAATTCATCCTGTTGTGTTGTGATAAATTAAGAGTAAATTGTATATTACCATTAAACTTTTTTTATTGTATCCAACAAAGCATACTACATGTTCTGTTCAGTATGACCTTCTTCATGCAAGAATGTACATAATTTAAAACAACATGGAATGCGTTAAAACTATATTGCAATTTGCAAGATCTCGCAGATTTTACCCCCATGTAGTCTATGATACTAATATAATCTTTACACAAGAAGAACTAGAATTATTGAACAGAGGTCTGAAATAACCTATACTACACACATAAACACTGGTTTCAAACATTGGCTGAAACAGTTACTAATAAACTAAACCATTAGAACAAGATTGTATTAGATATCAAATCACATAATATAAATGATCTATACATAAAAACAACACAAATTTAAAAAATTATAGCAGTAAGAAAGGAAAGAAAAACAAATTCTAAACCAGATCAGGGGTAAGCTAAAGGAAAATATAGCACTAATAACAAGAGCAGACAAAGGAAACTTAATTGTAAGTGAAGTACAAGAGTACCAAGAAAAAACTGGGGGATTACATAAATAGAAATAATTTCTACTCAGTAAATCAGGACCTAACCAAAAGCTTCCAGAACGAAATGAGCATTAATAAACACCGTCGCTTTAAATATCGGCAAGGTAATGTAATGTTGTTTGATGGAGAGACATGAACTTCGGTCTGATGCTTGGATCTTGCATTATGGCAATCCCCACCCACTAATGATGTACATCCTGTTTGGTAGATCCATGACCAAAAAATTGATGAAAATGGACCATCAGACATGCCAGGTATGGTCCTGTGCAACTTTTGGTTGTTCCCAAAACTGAAGACCCCTTTGTAGAGCTACAAATTTTTACACACTGTCAGCATTCAGGCTTTGAAGAGTCACAGATTTTCAGACATTGTCAGCATTCAGGGCCATGGTATGACCATCAGGGAGAGCATTCCAGAAGAGGGCTAGCAGGACTATTTTGAGTAGTGGGAACTCGAACAGACTGCACAAGGAGACAGGAATTGTTAGTGTGCAAGCAGTTAAACATAGCTGCCACAGGGTATTCTTAGAACTTAACTGTCACACCTGTTACAATATAAGTAACATGCCTTGACAGGACAAAATAATTCTCTTTCAGATCACACTTTGAACGTGTAGGTTTTTTTCCATCACTAGACAGTGTATGCAGTTCCTTGGACATTCATAGATCATTTGCTTTTCATTTCTTTACCTTGAAATGCCATACACTTAAAAAAACTACTGGTCTTGGAGATACAAAGCAGCAGAAACGCTGGGAATAAACATACGTTGAAGGTAACTGGTGTGGTTACTGTAACATGTGGTGCCTTATTCCATGACTTTATTACTCTTGGGTGGTATTTTGTTTAGACAGCTCCTTTTTCCTCCTATTCCAGTGTCTTCCAGAATTTTCATCTCCAGAACTCATGTTTTCTGTATTACCTTCTGGTGAAAAGTTGTGTCTGGTGTCAATCAAATGCTGAGATGAACTGATAATTGTTAATACAATATCCCCAGACCACCAAAACACTGTTCTGTTGACAGAATATGTTCCTTCTAGAGCAATAGGTGCTGTTAGTATTTCTGATGTGTTGTGAGCACTTATGGTTGATGACATTTTGCCAGACAGTTCAACAGATGATGGGAAAGATGCAGGTAGGCTGTAAGGCTCTACTTCTTTGAAGTACACTGGAGACATGAAGTTTCCTGAAACTGGCAAGGGACGTGAATGGAACCAGTCTCTTAATACCTTGAAGAAGAACTGCCCATTCACCCACTGCTGAGAACTTAGCTGCACTGAGAAATTGCCATGAAGAGAATCAGATGTCAGGGTGCCAGACCAGTGAGGCTTGAGGTTGAAGTCGGCAGGAAATGGCAGTGGGGTCTCCCCATTCCACAGGACAGATGCTTCATCTGACAATACATAACCAGATATGATGCGGACCTGGAAATGTGTTGACAGTGCACGAACTGCTGTGTCTAGCTGGCCAAGCTTTGTGTGTGTGTGACCCTCTGGTCCTGCCAAAGGGACAAGTCTGGCCCAGGTATGGAGGTGCAGGAGACACGCTCATTTCTAGGCCCAACAGCATGCATGACAAGTGGCTGTGCTTTGTCGGTTGAGTCAGCATTATCACATATGATGCGGGCGAGGGATGTCTTACGTAGCTCAGACAGTTGCCCTGATGACATTCAGGAGATTTTGTAAGTACATACTTCGGTGAATTTTAAAACTGCAATACTCTGGAGTGTGATGCCTTGTAGTTTGGTGCATAGGGCCAAAACTTTGTTCTTCTACCCTGAAGGTGAAAATAGTAGGTACCCAACTATCAGACTGCATGGCATCACATCTCAGAAAGCTATGACCTTAACAATTAAGTGCACTGAGCCAGCAAACAGACTGAAGCAGGATATACCATTTCTGAATGTGTTTTGTTTGCTGATTTGCAACACTCAGCAGTAAGGTAAAAGATACAGTTGTCTTCCTGGTTGGTTCAGTATCACCTTATGATAACATAGGGGAATGGAGGTATAACTACACACATTGTCAAACATGCACCTGGTGGTGGTCAGGTTCATTGGCCTGGCCACTTAATCAGCCCCCAGGGATGGAAGAGCCCTGAGTATGTGGGGGAGTGCTGGAGCTTGTCTAAATGCTATGGAGAAGAATAAACTTTGCTCCTGCAGGGAAATAAACCAAGTTCCCTGGCTATTCAGCCCATGGCCTACTCACTATATTGACTGAGCCATTACTTGGATTTTATATTTAACTACTGCATATGAATGCTGACCAAAACTTTTACTGTATGCTCTCAGGATCATATGACATCAGAATCCTGTCCTGTATTTTGTTGTTGAAACTGTGACAGGGCAGAACACTGCATGATGTATTCATGCAAAGAATACTTAACACTTTCTTCGGGTGGGACAGTGGTATAGAGAGACATACTCTGGAGGATGTTGGAGATATGTGTGCACTATTGGTTTTACATATTATAAAATGTTCAAAGTAAAGAACCTGGAAAGACTTGAATGATTTTAATTATACAAGATACAGAATGTTTATAATATTAATGTGGGGAGAGGATATGTGGTATGTCTGATAGGTTGAGAAATTTGTGTGGATTGAGGATTCTGGATGAGCTTTAAAGTTAGATGCTGGAGAAATATTATTTGGGTTGATAGGGTAAAAGTCTGTTGTTTTTAGTTACCAAGTGGAATATTCATAAGGAAAGCTAATTTGATGATGATTCTGGAAGATAAATTTGAAAGTTGAAGATTACAGATTAGGGAAGGACAAGTATGTCATGTGATGGTGCATAAAAGGAGGATTAAAATATAAACAGACAATGTACAGAGACATATTTTTCAGGATGTTGGGGTTATGTGTGCACTTTTGGATTTATTTATGACAATTTTTGAAGTGAAGAATATGAAAAATATTGGAAGATTTGAATTATAAAAGACACACAGTGTAATATTAACAGGCAGATGGAGGGTGTATGGTAAGCCTAACTGATTAGTTGAGATCTCTGTTAGTAGATTGAGGATCTGAACTGTACAGTTTAGTGCTGGAGAGATGCTGTTGTGAGTCATTAGGGTTGTGTTCCATGGTATTTTGTTCAATGAGTTGTTTATTGATTTCTCTTTGGTTTTTAGGTATTCCAGTTTATGTAAGAAATTAGCATAAAAATTAGAGTGAGGGGGTAGTTTTAAATTATAATCAGTATATAATATATGAAATATTTTATATGTTAAAGTGGGGGATGGGGGTGTAGCTCTCTGAATAGTTGTAAGAAGTATGAATTTTGCTTCAAAGTCTATGGACTTGTGTTTATGATCTGCTCTGTGAGTTAAAGGTGTTTTTAACTCTTCTTATAACTTTCATGTATTTATTACCTGAAGATAGTCCCTTTGGACCGAAACATGTGGTGAACAAATCTCCCAAATACATAATAAACAACCCTTCATTCTGGTAAATGGTATCTTTCTGTACCATTATTAAACTTTGTTTTCATAGTTTGAATGTTATTCTTTCTCCAAAGTGTTAGCTTCTGCATACTGTGATACTGGTGGGGAAAGTCACTACATCTGACATGAAGAATGCAAACTTGTGCTTGTGTTTGATAGAATTCTTTTTAAGTTCATACCTGGGTACTCTTAATACACTAAACATATGATATGTTCAGTTGTATCAATGGAAGAATGTAAGTAACAAGAATGTCACCACTCATATATCATCAATTTCCCAGCATGTCAGGAAAATGCTTCGGACTAAAAGTTGTCCTTTGCTGGTTAACAGCTGATATATGAGGATATATATAAACTTCAAGGCACTGGGCTACAAGCCAGGTCACAGGTTTGGTTCCTGAGGGGGTCTTAATCGTTTTGGCCGCACTGTGACGCCTGGGGCCTGACTCAGCCTCTAACAGAAATTATTGGGGGGGGGGGTTTGAAAGGCGGCCAGTGCACAGGGCTGACAACATTGCCACCTTCATGTGCCAACTGTCTAGAAATTCTGGAAGCCTTAATATCCTGGAGCCCTAAGGGTGTCTGTAGGCCAGTAATGGGATATCTTTACCTTTTATATATAAAACCTTACCTGGTGTGAAAGCTTGTGGAGCTTCTGGTGTCTCATACCAGAATCGGTCTCCTCTTTTCAGTCTCACAAATTGGTCTGTCAGTAGACATGTAATAGTAGGGCCCAAGAAACTACCACCCAGGGGTTTTTCTGCCAGTGCCCCTGTGTACAAGTCAATGTCATCCACAGACCTACGAAAATACATTCAATATGAAGTGAGTTATTTTGATGTGAAGCTGATGGTTGTGCAGAACTGTTTGTATCAGGCCACAAACCAATTAACATGGACATCTGAACTTCCAAGTTGGCAAACCCAAAGAATGAATCTGCACTTGACTTAAGAGCACAATTTGCCATGTGTTGTGATTCAGTTATTCTTTGAAGGCAGCGAGTTCTGCGTAAACATCACTGACACGTAGGGGCACTCATGTTTCACATTTAGGAGGCATTCAGATCTTGTCTCAGAGGCCAGCTGTACTTCAGTATGCATGATCTTGCTCAGTTCCTCTAGGCAGATGTGAGGATCATACCTCAAATTATGCCTCACCTGCTTCTGTGAATCTCCAGTTTGCAAGACATTCTATCATTCAACATTTATATTCTGAGCTACTATGTTGTTAACCCTTTCCAGCCCCGTGATGCCATATGGCATCATGCTTTTCATCTGTTCTTAATATGCATGCCTTTTGCCCATTGGCTCCAGTAGTCATCT
>JGI20166J26741_11233338_pt1 | contig 14150 bp, 13 predicted proteins | sample TergutCu122P5_FD_26741 | JGI IMG/M metagenome (IMG submission 26741)
AGACCTGATGATGGTCCAATAAGGGACCGAAACATGTCGTCCTACTAAGTAATAAAGATAATAAGGACACATACTTTGTTGTGTTTGACGGTTTTATAAGGATACTACAGAAGCTTTAGTAGTTGCTAGTGAGGAGAATGGACTGGAAGTACATGCTGATAAAACTAAGAACATGGTCATGTCTCGAGATCAGAATGCAGGACAAAGTCACAGTATGAAGACTGATACTAGTTCCTTTGAAAAGGCGGAACAGTTCAAACGTTTGGGAACAACTTTAACAAATCAAAATTCTATTCAGGAAGAAATTAAGAGCAGATTGAAATCAGGGAATACTTGCTACCATTCGGTGCAGAATCTTTTGTCGTCCAGTTTGCTGTCCAAAAATTTAAAGAATAGAATATACAGAACTATAATTTTTCCTGTTGTTTTGTATGGGTATGAAACTTGGTGGCTCGCACTGAAGAAGGAACGTAGGCTGAAGGTGTTTGAGAATAGGGTGTTGAGGCGAATATTTGGGCCTAAGAGGGACGAGGTAACAGGGGAGTGGAGAAAACTAAAAAATGAGGAGCTTATTGATCTGTACTGCTCACCATATATTGGTTGGGTGATCAAATTGAGAATGAGATTGACGGGGCATGTAGCACATATGGGGGAGAGGTGTATACAGGGTTTAGGTGGGGAAACCTGAGGGAAAGAGACCACTTGGAAGACCCAGGAGTAGGTAGCAAGATAATATTAAGATGGATCTTCAGGAAGTGGGATGTGGGGGCATGGACTGGATCGATCTGGCTCAGGATATGGACAGGTGGCGGGCACTTGAAAATGCGGTAATGAACCTTCGGGTTTCATGAAATGCGGGCAATTCCTTGACTAGATGAGAACCGGTTAGCTTCTCAAGAAGGGCTCTGCTCCATGGAGGAAGTAAGTCACTTTTCTGTATGACGTCATATTTCAGACGAACAATAAACTCAAATTTATGCTTAACATAGGTCACAAGCAAGCTCGGGGGTTACATGTGGCCGACATTAACAAGAATATAACAGACGGAATCGCTCATGATGTAGCGTAAGACGTCATCAAGGTGTCACTTACTTTCAAAATATTACACGATATCGCGTTAACACGTAACAGATAAAGACATTCATCGTAGCAACATATCTCCTGCACCGACTTCAAACAAATTACACGAAACAGTGTAAAAATTACTCTAAGCCGATAAGCAAAGCATGGCATTCACTGCGACGATTTTCAGGAAACTCACACTCAGTACATTTACATGGTCATCTCCTGTACTTAATTTTACCAAGAACGGACGAAAAATGCAACGAAAGACACCTAAAATCTCATTTGCACCAGTAAGTATGACTTCCACTGCAATGACTTACATAACAGCTGTTCAACGGAATACCTATACATCTATAACACCAAATTTCACCCAAATCGGTCAAGAAATATGGAAAGCGAGTATAGAACTTCATTAACGATCGTACAGAAAGTATGACCGTCACCGAGCAGAAATGCACGACACAAATGTTTGCCCAACATCTCTGAACTCCTATGGAGAACCTCATAAATCTGAAGAACAGGCAGATGGCATCTCCACATAAGGCGTTTTTCTTTTCATTTCGTAAAGAACGCCTAGAACTGAAATCACCCACTGTTTGATGTGAACACCGAACACGACTGCCACTACAACTTCCCTACCAAGCGTTAACTCTGTGCACTAAGTCCAACAAACACAGAACGTTAAAGACAAGAACCATCCAAATAACACTGCAACCGCTGATGGTGTGTGCTGTCGGTAACCCTCGACACACATTCCGTCAGAAGGTACCCTCCTCTGGCGAATCTTTTACAAATTTCCGTTACTGCAGCGTATTAATTGCAAGATAGAGGAACAACATGGAAATCCCAAGACTCTGTCTCACTACTTGCTATTTAACAACATGGAGATTAAAATACGCTCAACTATAATTCTGATATTCTTCATATCGGTGAGAAAGTAGGTCTCTACGTGAAGGGATGAACACAGTCTGGGGGCGTTCCAGCACATGGGAGTCAGGAGTTATCTGGACCTGAAAGGTAGACAGTATCAGGAGACTGAGGGACACTGCACAGTGAAGTGCTGCATGATTTGTACTGCTTATCAAAATAAGGATTAAATGGACAGGGCACGTAGACCGTATAGGAGAAAAGTGCATACACGGATGGGACAGTGTGGATTGGATTCGTCCGACGCATATCACGGACAAGTGGCCGGCTTTTGTGAACACGGTAATGAACTCTCGTGATGAACAAAATGCGGGGGATTCTTGGCTTGCTGGGAAACTGCTAGCTTCTCAAACAAGAATCTGCCCTCCGTGTAGTCAGTGCGGTACACAAACACTAACATAACTCCACAATGTTGCACATCGCGAGGCACGCGATCACGTACGGCTGCAACCATTCTTCGTCGACATACTGGACAAAACTGCAACAAGAAGTTTTCTGCTTTCGTAAAATAAACAACTCGCTGATTACGGCTGAAACCAAACGAGCTCTCGCCGTTCATACGTTTCTCATCAGGCCTGCCACCAACATTACATTCAGATATTGAACTAACTCGCTCTGTTCTGCTTATAACGTAACGTCAGGTTGGAATGAGGGCACATGGACTGACTCTCTCCGCTACCCTTGCCCTCAATTCTGACTGGTAGGACAATGCAATAACCGGCCATGGTGAACAAGCAACTGTATGTAGCATGGTCCACCGAACCTACCAAAAACAACTCCCTTGTAAACAAGACCCTGTCGTTTCCTTTCCTACAGACCCAAGTATTAACAAGGACACAACGCTCTTAAGGGCCAAGTAATGCCACGCCAGAACAAACCCACTATAATATTCAGACAACATCAACAACTCATGCTACCCTTTACACCCCAGTAACATCTCTAAGAACTCTGTGTGCTCTTGCTCCACTGTACGGAATAGTATTCAGAGAAGACAAAAATGAGAGTACGATCCTATCTAAGGCTCCCCGAGTTCCGAAAGAGCACACCTTTCCGGAAGGTTCCCAGGATTCGCCCGTTTGCCCGTCTTGCACGAGCAACACATAGAAGATAAATATTGAGCAATGGTGGAATGATATACCGCAGTACTCGGAGAAAATCCTGTCCTAGTGGCACTCCGTTCACTTCAAATTTGATATGAACTGTTCTTACTAGAAAAGAAAATAAATTAACCTCAAGTATATTTACAGATTCAGTCCGCACCGCGCAGCAAACACTGTCCGTTTCGGTTATACAAACCAATCAGTTAATGCTGCATAAGGAAACAATCGCAGTTTTTTCTCAGATTCACAATGAATATATACAATGTGTGTGTGTGTGTGCAAAACGTATAATTTTTTAATGTTAAGCCTTGGAGGTAAGAAACGACACCAACGGGGCTTTCTTCTTCTTCTCCTCCTCCTCCTTTTCTTCTTCAATGACACTACAGTCCAATGCGGACATTCCCCTCCTCAATGGACTTCTCCCATTCAGCTCTGTTTTTTTGACCTCTCTGTCCAATTTGTAATTTTGCAGTTATTAATATCTGTTCGTAAACACAATGTGCGTACATTCCACGCTGCTATCCTCATCCCAATAATCATTTTCCACTGCCTAGATCGCTGCAACTCAGTCTAACCGTTCCGAGGCCACAGTTGGATTTCAAAGGTGACAGGTTGTCTGCCAGTTACCCAACCCCAACTGGAGGGACAGTCCACCGTATTTATAACCCCCAGGGCAGGGTGGCCTAGCTATACCCCTAGGCACAGGGTAACCATTTTAGTCACCTTTTACGACCTGCATGGGCTGCAGTGGGACTATTCTTTTTTCCGATCATCATATGGGGGCCAACGGGGCTTTATAAATGGTTAATTCAAGGAAATGAATAAAAGACAGCACTGATCCTTCTAGAAGAGCTTACAGAATGTTGTACGGGATGATCCTCACCTTATATTACAGGATTTGAGTTGTTTTCGCTTCTCTCCCTTCAGAAGGTTGAGTTCAACTTTTCGAAATGTAAAATCTCACAACCCTATTCGTGCGAGATGTGACTCTCATGGCGGTGTTGCGATGTGATGCTGGGTCGCTGCCAACGACGGCATGGCGATCCTTCCAATGTTCGGGAACAACACGGCGTCATATCATTTGTAACCGTTTTCCAGTAAGACCAGCTACAGGGGGGCTCCTTTCCGGATGCAAGTTTGAGAGGGCAGACCGGTGTTACACCGAAGTCCGCAGCACAAACGGAACACAGACCCCCACACGGCATGCGTTCAAAGCAACATTTCGGAAAGAGAACACAGACCAAGACCGGGGCAATGCAATGGCTAGCACAACGTGCAACATAACATTATAGTTACTGCAGTGCTGCGAAAACAGCAGCTGTGACCTGTGGCAATCGGCATTTGTCTGCGTCAACATAACAAGTAACAATCAGCAAACAACTGCACAATGCAGTATACAAATTTCCCAGCAACATTCCTGTAGATTACGAATTTAATTTGCAATCTGTCAGATATACGATCAGCGGTTTGTGATATACAGTAAATTGGATATATGGACTTAAACAGAACGGTTTTTGGTATGGCTCAACACGGCTGATATCAAAACTGCTAGACGAATTTTAGAGATGGTTCCCTATATCCCAGTGTGTGTGTGTGTGGGGGGGATTCTGCCGAACAGTTGGAGCGCAACTACTGGGAGAAAGATGGGCAGTGGAGGACACTCCGATATAAACTGTACAGAAATCATTTCCAATTTTCTTCATTGATTAGATGGGTCAGAAAAATAATACAGAGTATTTTAAGAATAACCAGCCAAACAATCAATCAATTTGTCGATGGATGTATTAACCAATCAACAAGCTAAGGGCTGGGCGGAGCCAAGCGCTAAGCCCACGTCGTCGAAGTTCATTGGTCCGTTTTAGCTATTTCGCAGGGCTCCAGATACGGCAATCACACAACTGTGGTTGTGCTTTTGCTAAAGGGTTTCCCGTATTGGAAGAGAACCTTGATGTGATTAAAATAAGGACTTGAGCGGAAAATTACTTTACGTCCTTTGAATTACTTCCTGGTACTTGCCTTAAAACTCAAGCTAACAAAGTACTTTTTCTATTCAATGCTCTCCGATATACGAAACAGCAGTGTTTCTTGAATATTCCAAGGCTTCACCCGTTTCTCCTTCTCATAAGAGCAATTAGAGGATGAAGATGAGTACGGAGCGCTGGTGTAATGATACTGACAGGAGAAAACGTAAGTACCTGCAGACTCTGTGGCAGTGTCACGTTGTCCACCACAAATCCCACGCCTACTAGGCGACTAACAACAGTCTGAGCTATGACACGGTCCGACGAGTCAGCGAGCATCACCACGCTTAGCCACACAGCGGACATCATCATACTCTGATGCGACGCCTTGCGCAGGCTGCTGCAACCAGAGGCTGGCGGTGGTTCAAACCAATGCAATAATTCCGCTACTAACTGCAAAGTGTTCGTAACTTCTTCCGTTTCCAAAAAACATTTCGCCGCCTACTGACTCTCGAACACCGTCGAAATGTCCGAGTTCACGTTCGGAACTTCCTAGCGGATTCGTTCTACAAGGCCAGTCGTAGAGGACATGCATATTTCTTCTGCCGCTCTCGGTTGCTACACCTGTCAGTTTTTTCCGTCCACTTCCTAAGCGTTTCCTTTACTTTCGGAAACAAATATTACAACCAGAGTCTTACTGCCTTTCAAGCTGCTTAACCCAGCAGCTCTTCATGAACACACAAGGCACTCTCAATACCAAATGCGCATGTTTGTGATGTTCTTACAACTTCAGCTGTTCAAATAACTGTGCTCGCAGCTCTTGTACACGCACGCCATGTGCAAGTTCGGACAGCCAGTCTGATGCCTGCAAAACTTTTCCCCACCTGGACCCACTGCAGCTGCAGCTCAGAAGCGGCGCTGTCTGTAGCGGGCAGTTGATATTGTGCTCCTGAAGACTACAATAACCTATATAGTTCTGTACTTGTATTTTATATTTATTTACTTTTAATTACTTATTTCACTTTTCAGTTCTAAATACAATTTTCTCAGCTGCGGTCAGGCGCGGGCCACAAGCTGCCGACCCCGTGCCTCAGACCCTGCTCTGAATATGAAAATTGGCACGACAGTCGTCAAGACAGACAGACAGATCGTGACCTGAAGTGTTGGAGGCATTATCCAAATCATGACAGTACATCCGATCGATGCAGACATGCACCCATGTTGCCACCTCTCCAACTGACGGCAAAAGATACAAGAAATTCAACAATGCTAAGTTCGGCTCACAAAATATGAGAGTTCGCACGATCCCCGAACACACTTTCCACCCGCATCACCAGCATCGCAGACAGCCGCAAAGAATCTGTCTTCCCATCTGCCACTCGCCATGAAACCTAATCGATCTCACAGCAGCCCCACGCCGATGTATGCCAACAAACTCGCCCGCAACCCTGCGAATAATCAATGAATGCCCGCCTCCAAAGACACCCTGCCCCTGTTACCGTGTCACCGCGACAATCCGCGTCGTACGACCGGAATTGCAAATGTGTGGTCAAGTTCCGCCCGTTAATATGCTACCGCACTTCTGTAGCCAAGAAGTCTTAAACGCACAGTTCCGCTACCGCACTGAACACTATAATAATGCACAATGTGCATATCGCAGCACAGAAGTGGATTCCAGTTCGAAAGTTGTATTTAGTTCTAAATACCGTGATCAAAGCAAACTTGTCAGGGACGGCCATGAACTAGGTGCTAGAATTAACGCCCTAGGCGAATGATACCCTCGACTACCCCCCCCCCTCCCCCCAAACAAGGGCAGACCTTAGCCGGAACTCTAGGCGAACAACGATTTTCTCTTTCATGGTTTAAGATTATTTTTTATCCGTCTGCAATTCCACAGTTTCTGAGCTCAAACTAGTACCGATGCATGACGCCGTACATCTGCACTATACTGTATATATGCAGCACTATGAAATTAAAAAATATACATCAATTTATACCTCCCCTCAATTTCGCGCCCTAGACAGCGGCCTATTCGGTCATACCCACGAACCAGTCCCTGACTTCTGTACATCAGTTTCAAATGCAGCTATTTCTTTGCTAACTTCAGAGGAAACTCCAAAATAACAAAACAAATGTACTTTTTGTTTCTGCTGGATCGACTGCCAAATATAAGCAACCTAAGCCACCGGAAACAGGACACTTGAATACAAGATGAATGACAAGAAACTGAGCAAGCAGACTTGTTCCTATCTGTCAAACATTGGTACTAGAACACTGAGGGGCTGACAACAGCATTATTTCCTTACTGCACAAACAACACACATTCAAACAAAACCCTGCTAAAGAAAGACTTATCCAGTAATCAACAGCTCATGCCACACTGAAGTTCCTATGCCAGCAACTCCCAAGTTAAAAGCAGCAAGGCACCCTCCTGTTTTGATTCACTCTGAATTTAATAAAGCCATTTTTAATTGTGGAAAGTTAAGGTCTAAAATTGGATTTCAACTGACTGACTTCACACAGACAGACACATCACTAGTTGAATTCACCCAATTTAATACTAATCCTGCTATTGACACACCACCATTTTTCAATTCCCAGCATTTTCAAGTGATATTCTACATTTCTATGTGTACTTCATGTCATACAGCAATTCCTTACATCCTTGTTATCTAGCTGTAATGAGGTTTCATGTACCATCTGCAGTCAGTTATCACGCCAATAATTTCACAAATTTATAAAGACACTGAATTCTTAGTGAAATATAGAGACACAAATCAGCAAGTCAAGGAACGGCAAATATACATGTGTGTGTGTGTTAATAAACAGCAGAAAGCGGCAACAAATAAATAATGTGCTTGGTGCTTGCCCAGTGCCCAACACACAAAGAAAAGTTTGTAGCATCCAATCAAATGAAAAGTAGACAGTAAAGTAGTACCTGTGCATATCACAAGGCAAACAGGTTGGAAAGAGGTACAGCTACACTCATTCTGAACACACTGGCTAGTGATGAAACTCTACTTCTGTGTTACACTTCCACCGTTGTTTCGTGATCAGTCTGATTTAGGCGGCACATATTGCAGGGCAAGACAGACCATTTGTTCTGAATGACTAACCAACTTCAACCTTCCACTATTGCCCTAACTCATATTTGTGTGTGTGTGTGTGCATGCATGCACATCTGTGGACGCACATGTTACAAGACACCTGTCCACAACTGAGTTATTCTTCCAAAATTATGTAACATTCTCATATGGTTTTATCAGCAACATCCCAAAAAGAACATAAATCAAACTAAATAACTAAAATTTCTTACAAACACGCTGAAATAAAAAAAAATTAATAACTAACAATCCCTACCCTAAAATCAACATTAAACACATAACCTGATAAGTACCACAGTGCACCAACCCCCTCACCTTCCACTCTTCCTTTCATACCAGTCATACCAAGAACCTTCACAGTTTCTCCACAGTGTCATACTATGCTGCATTTCTGGCAGTAAGACTACTTTTGGTGGTGATGAGGGAGCTGCTCACTAATGAAGTGCAGGTGAAACTGGAGTTAAAACTTCTGAGATTCTGGGCAACATGGTGACCTCGTGCATGGAATTTGTCAAGATATGGCACAACAGCAAGGTTGTACATATCAACATACAAATTGGTGTCTCCATTATTACAGTAGAACTGCAAAGTCCAGTCACCAACACTAGCAATACACTTGCTAGTGGTGAGTGGGCTGTCATATTACTCGAACCCTGGTCCAAATTTCATGAAAGCACATTAACTGAGACAGATATGGGTGTTACCATTCTGTTCAGTATTTAGTTAATGTAAGTCATGCAAAAGAAGTGCAAACACAAGAAACAGGAAACACAAAATCAACAGCATCACCCCCTTTTTTATGGTAACTGCATTCCACCAGTGAAAGCCAAATTACAATGCAGCAGTGGGCATAATAACTCTTTTTTGTAAATAGCAATCACAATTACATAATCAAAATCCTCTTGGCTGACAGCTGGTAAAGGGGGTTCAAAAACACCCTGTATGCCCTATGCATAAACTGGGTGTGAAATCACATCAGAAGCCTTATGATAAGACAAAGTCACTCTCTGAAGAACTGCAGTACTTTAACTTGCTGGTGCAGCTGTCAGCCAGAGAGGATCTCACTGCATTTGATCACCATGACAGCTCAATACCAATACAACATCACAGTTCCTAAGACACCAAACTTTATGCAACAATTCTTACACATAATTCTCAGAAAATAAATGAGACAACCGTTATCATCTGGTCTAATGTGGGCATTTTTTAAGAAATGCATCACTTCTCCAGAATGACAAACCTTCCAGTATACTGCACAGATGACACTGTGAACTAAAAAATGTTCTGAACGGCAGAAATATCACTCTACATAACTACACGTACTGATACCCCAAACATAAACTCTTATGCAAGATACTATGTCAAATGACCAAACAACCAGTAAGCAACTTCTATCTGCATTAAATTACTAACATGTGAGAAGTTTTAACCATACTTAATGTGCTGCCAAATTCTTTACCCACAGAACCCTCCTGCCCTCAAAACTAACTCTTTACTGACAATCTAACAGTTCCTTAACCAAACAAGAAATTCCCTATATTTTATGGAACCCACTGGTTCACTACTGTGCTCACTAAACCCATCACTTGTCCCTATACTGAGCCATATTAATTAAGTATAATACATCCTCTACATAACAACTCCAATGGTTGGATATTAGTGGCAGCATGTATGTATTCATTACCAATTTATACATTCTGTCACACCAGAATTTAAAATAAGCCTATTGGTCGCATGCAATTTATTCATGACACCCTTTGATACGATGGTCCTAATAATATTCAGCAAAAAGAAGAAATTATGATGTTGCTCATAATACTGTTTCACTTCCAACATTCTGTTCCTGTTTCCCTGTTAAGTCCAATATTCTAAGCATAACCAAAATTTAATCTGCTCTTATTTCTACACGAATACAGTTTTAACCCGTTCGTGCTCTTCCCAAATATTTGAACTTAACCACATTTGAAAGGATTTACTGGCTACCTTCATGTTATAATTTTGTCAATTCTGGTGGTAAGCAGGAATATCACTCTCTGAATATACCTTTAGACCAACCTCCTTACTTGCAATCCACAGAGCAGGTGCCCTTCTTTTCTAATGTTTCTGTTTTTACTGATCAATCAGCACAGACCTGAAGCTGATGTACCCACTCAAATTCAATCCCCCTTTGCTAGCTTCTTTTTCAAGCACTCTAAAGCAAATGTTAAAAGCACTGTTTCAGACCACTAGGAATAGAAAATGTATCACACAAATGTTTACCTATCGGGGCTTCTCTGTAAGTTTCCTTTAGACACATTCCCACTATCCTAACTCATTTCATGGATATACCAAACTCTATGATAAATTAAATGAAACTTCCTTCATAACCAAATAATTTTTCTTTAAATCCCCAAACAGCTCCTCTACTGCCCCATTATATTCCCATTCCTCTCCAGCATTTCATGAATGCAGAATATACAACTGGTAGTTGCTCTGTTACATCACAATCCACACCAATGATTCTGAGTAATTTTATCAACATATGGAATTAACCTTGACAGAAGTAATATGGAAAAAACTGTGTACGTAACTGATATGTGATATGCCTCAATAATTAAATAGGCAGTTTAATCATCCTCCTTACAAACAGGTACATTAACAGAGTCCTTCACTACAAAAGCAATTATTCCATTTTCCAGCTATAATAAGTAAGCACATTACCTCCTGTTTGGATCAATTCTGCCACAACTTGATCAATGCCTATCCTACACAACTTAAACCTTTCCAAACTGTAAATAAAAATGCCATAACCATGGCCATCATCAGCATATACTAGAGGTTCAGCTGCATGATTTTCATACTAGTTAACACCATTAGTCCCATGTACATTCAACAGCTGACAAAATTATCCTTACCCCTGTTCCAAGTACTAATGGTATATGCAAATCACATTTCACTCTTTTTAAAGATTCACAACAAAGAGGCAATATTTGAATCAGAGCTGTGTACAAATTAGTATACAAAATTCAAACCAAAATTACTTAGGTATGTGGTGCATGCTGTAAATTAGGCTATATATCACAATGTCAAACATTCAACAAACCCTACCCATCAAAGAAAGAATGTTACTTCAACACCACGCGCACTATGAGGAACAATTTTTACAAAGAAAAATTTCACGAAAATAAATTGTACTTAAACAACAACTGTGGTATAATCGTATTTACCACATGCCAAAAAGGTACTAACCGCATAAGCAGTACTACATAATAAAGAACATCCTTCCTTGTGAATAAACCAGGTGTTAGTTCACTACACCGAGTAGGAACTAGGGACTTAAAACTACGCCTAACAAAAGCACTTCAATAATCCATTTAACAAATCATAAACTGCGCTTACTTCGTAAAATCCAGCGTTCAATATGATAAAAGAATGACATACCTTATGACCCCTTTAAAGGATTCACGTTTTGTACATGAAACGCATAATGGAGATCGTTTGGACGCCGCTCATATTTTAGAAGGACAAAGAAAAATAACAGCAATATACAATGACAATTGCAATAAAACACACAATCAACATATGTGATACTGTTTTCGACGTACCTCTAGTGCCCAGTAACGATATTACTTAAAAATTAACATTTTTCAATACGGTTGTCAGCTTACCTTTTCAACACAGGTGACGGCTATATTCAAGAGCTTAACTGCGCAGGTGTGTTGCGCAGGCTTCACGAGCGGAAAATCAACAATGATCAAGAATCAAACTAAAAATTTAAAAACTATGTCACATTAAGTATATTTAATAGGTACGACATGCGTAACATATAAATATTTAAGCATTACTCATGTAGAACTCTCATTATACTGATATAATATTCTAAAAGTGCAGTGGTAATGACGCATTCCGGTTCCTCTGCCTTGCCATTGATCATCGAAATTGTAGATGACCAAACGCAGAATGACATTTCACTACCTCACAATATGATATATGCAGTCTACTGAACGCATAGTTTATAGATGATCTGTGTAGTTTGTGCTGAGGTCTGTTTGTGAGTAGGAGAGAAGAAGAATGGAAGAAACATGCAACATAATTGGTCTAAGCAAGATATTTGTATAATCCTTTAATTCGATGTGGTAAAAATGGTGAAGTTTTCACTACACGCACCATGAAGATAAAGGCCTTAGAGCAGGTCTGGATTTTTCGGAGGAGAAAATTTTCTTGCCCCAGCCGAAATTCTAACCGTGGATTGTCCAGACCGTAGCCTAGTCACTAGACTGGCTGTACTACCCCGGCTCCAAATTCAAAACAGCGGGATTTGCAAATGTGCAAGGGAACTTTAAAAATAACAATGTAAAGGTTATGCTGAGGAAACTTGCACTTGCGAATGTGAAGTATTGGCAATTTGAAGAAACAAAAGAAATTAATTGCATCCGACACACGTTATTAGGTGACGCAAAAGTACCAAGAAAGGACATAACGTAAAATTAAGTATACAAAACATGTACGGTAGAAACAATACTAGAGTGTACAGTAGCCCTAAAATGTCTTGGGCATTCCATGTAAATGGAATGGCCTAATAGAGTAATTATATCACACCAGTGAATAGGGTTTATGGTTAATCTGGGAATAAAAGCAATGTGGGAAGAAAGGATTCTGCAAACACTGGGTAGTAAATGATTGGAACCGGGATAGATAAGTTATGTCTGGGGGCCAAATGACAACGTAAAGTAGTACAAGGAAGATGTTATCATCATCACCATGTATTACGCTGTATTCTTTGCTGTAAGTTGACACACTAAGTGTGACCATCATCCAGGCCTGATGTGCCCTCTACAGTCGACTGTTATATCTGAAAATACTTTAGAAATTCTGAATTGTGTACGTTACTTACAGCAAAAGCATTACTGAGTAAAAATAAAATAATGTAGTCTACATTTTAAATTTGCAGTTTACTCTTTCCTCTATCGATTTTTGCATCCAGCCTCCTGCACAGTGGGTACGGGGTCTCTTTCTCGGGGGTAGGGCAGTTGGGGCTTTGAGCAACCACCCCCTTTAGCGCCTGTAGATTTTGGGTAGAGCTACACCTCTACCCCCTCTCAGGGCCTGCTTAGCATGCCACGAGACAATCTTACCTTCTGTCGGTTTGCATCCGGTTATTAGGCGTAAGTGTCAAAGAGAAAATCGTGTAGCTTAAATAATATTCCCAAACACAGAGGACTCAAAATGCTTCCCCGAAACTTTGCTTGTAACTTTATACAACACATGACTTTGAGACAGGGGCCAGTTTGACATACAGGGCTGGCTGGGTCTACCGAAGGAAACTCCCAACATTAATATAGGCCTTTTAAGTACGTAGAAAGCTATGCTTAACAGATTACATTTGGGTAATTCATGTGCTTTGGCAACTTGTGGCGTCTTTTGTGATCAAATTTCAGTGTCTCACTGGTCATTAACAGCTCCTTCCGAGGGTAGGTAGGAGTATTACTGCCGCACCCAAAAACACCGGTTTTACTTCTTATAGTGCGTGATTTCTGGCTTCCACCACGAAGTAGATGAGAACTGCGCTCTTCTCGGTTACACTAGCCCAGATGAGCGCAGTTCTAATACTTCTTTCAGGTTGGAAACTCCGTGAAAACGTAAGTTATAGCGACAAAAGCCAAGCCAAGCCAAAACCTAACTGGGGGGGGGGGGACGCCCCCCTGTCTGTTAGCCATTCCCGCGTAACTGGGCTGTATAACAGACAAGGGGAATATGCTTACGCTAACGATTTTGAAGTCAGGCTGAAGGCCTTGACTGATGTTGCCAAAGAATAGCGCCTGTGTGGCCCTAGACTAGTTATGGGAGGGATAAACTTTGTGTGGTTGGCTGTCTGGGTTCCGAGCCCAGACTTTTTCAGGCGCTAAGGTGATGCCGCCGCGCCTGGGGGACGGGAGTACGGGCCGTGCCCCGACTTTGCATCCTATACCCTGGCATTTGCCTTACAACTGAGGAAAATCACGGAAAACCTCAGT
>JGI20166J26741_11234449_pt1 | contig 14144 bp, 9 predicted proteins | sample TergutCu122P5_FD_26741 | JGI IMG/M metagenome (IMG submission 26741)
GTTCCAAGTGTGTGGGACAGCTAAATGCTTAAGCAAAGGGTTGCACAAAAGATGGGACCAGTCAAGGTGCAAGGGTCATTGTAGTGCCCGTCATACTCTAGTGTATTAAAACTTTGTAAGATCAAACATACCATACTTACATTTAAGACAAAACTTGTTCCAGTTTTCTGTCTGGTGCATTTTTCCTCTGTTTCTCCAGGCATATGCAAAGACACTACTGCAGTCTTTTAATATCCTTCCCAATTCAGATGTTTAATTCAAGCTTCACAACCTGTGCATTGGATACAGGAAAATGGGTCTAATGTGGAAACTGAACTAAGCATGAAAAATTATATCTTGGAAAATTTCTGTGGGCCTGAACATACAGCAAGAAAAAGTGTAAATTAACAATAATCAACAAAAAGAAACTGAATGAAAAGTTATATCGCAACATGAAATAACCTCAATATATAATGAGTTTCTTTTTCTATAACTGATCTGGGAAAAGATTTTTTCCTTACAAATGAAAAATACCAAAACCTGCCCATTAACAAGATGTGCAGAATACTTCAACAGGCAGCAGGTAGAAAGAAAGAAACAAAAAAGGGAGGAAGAAAAGGAATAAGACTGGAATTGTAGATTTTTCAATAAAACTGCAGCTTGTATGTGTGTGTGTGGGGGGGTGCATGTGTGTACAACATGAGTGTCTTATGTGAGGTTTAGATCACCAGTACATGGACTTTGCACCTTGTAATATGATTGATATGATTTTTGCTAAATGAAGTCCAGTCTGACACATTATTAGGTTCAGTGGAATTATTTAACAAAAATTGATAAACCCACTAGACTTCCATTATGAGATACTGCTGCTTGCCTTGTCATTAACAATTCTAATTTCGACTATCTCCTGCACTCATGCACTCTCCTGCCAGAGTTAAGAATAAGTGAATCTATCACTGTCCCATATGCCTTCATGGCATGCAGAAGGATCTTACCTTTTGCTTTTACTGGCTCCTCTGTTAAGCGTGATCTTTGTCATTAATGGCCTCGATCCTACTAATTTCTCCCACAGGTATGCAGAACATGGATACAGTACGTTCAATATACAACCTACTAACAGTTGCAAAATCACAGTTCTGCTTGTTACATTGTGTGTCAGCATACCCTACCCCTGCACAGGACATCAACCTCCGTGTAATAGAGACATACAAACGAGAGTTTCCTGATATTCCTATTGGTTATTCTGGTCATGAGTTGGGTACTGCTATATCTTTGGCTGCAGTGGCAATGGGAGCACAGGTAAGAGGGGACACTTCTGGGAGGATGCCAGTGTGACACTAGCCTAACCTCACAGTGGTCTTACTTTAATGTTCATAGCTAGTTAAGTAGTCATGAAATTCCACATATTTAAGGAATGCAAGTGTTCATTACTGTGTCCAGGAAAGGCATCTCCTGAGAAGCTGAATTTCCACCTCCCACCAGGAACTGACTTACCACAGGGCCATACAAGATTTTCCTAGTATGAGTCAAGTATATGTCCACAAAATTATAACATACACTTACCTATATTATTAATTTACCTGACGAAGTTCCTTCCAATGCACTTCCAAGATTTCTCTTCATATCTTTTCCCTTGACTCCTCTTTCATGTGGGGGTTCATTCTGCAGAATTCATCCTTTAAACTACCCCATAAATAAACATCCCATGGAGTAAGACTGGGCAAATATACTGGCCACAAAACAGGACTTATTGTTTGGTTGGGAAAATGATCATGGAAAATACGTGGCAAAATTTTCAACACTCTACTGCAGGGCTGCTCCACCTATGTGGTGCGGGTAACTGCAGCAAAATTTTGTCTGCACCTGCGCAACATGAAATTCAGTACACAGTTTGAAGAATGAAAAAGTGTACATACAATTAGATGTATAATTTTGCCTGTGCAGTTTTCTGTATATCATGTTCAATAAAATATGTTAATAATGGGAAAAATTTATTGCAAAATGCATTTAAAATTTTGAGCAGTTTTTACAAACCGAATTAGTAATGTAATGCATGTCTCCATTAATAAATGACTTGTAAGTTCTGAAAACTGCTTCAGTCTTCTATCTCAGCTGTGCAGGTGAAAGGGTTAAAAGACATTTTCTCTTTTCAAATGTCTCCACAGGCAATGTAACACTGTGTTGCAGGCAACATGTTGCCTGTGCGCTACAGGTTGAGACGGCCTGCTCCATTGGAAATACATGACTCATACAGAAAAAGACAGAGTTTCAATAGTATATCAAACCACTTACACATACAACCAACCAGTCCTCAACATGATGGGAGAGAAGAGCTACTGTTTTGTGAATGACATGAGAGAGAGCTATTGTTTTGTGAATGATCTAAGAGAGTTCCTGTTAGTGCTTGGTGCTTAATCACATGGTCACTACCAGAAGGTGAGAACTTCAAATCAGGCCCATAGCCAGGGGAGTGCAAATGGGTGCAATGCACCCACTAGGAATTTGCAAAATATCAAAGAAAACAAATATGCTGATCAGCCTGCTATAATGTATTTACATTCCCACTTTAAGTCAAACAAGCCTACTCTGAGAAAATTAGTTCTGTATTAAGAAATCCACTGGCTGCAGATTCTTGAGACCACCTGTGATATTGGCTCCTTCCTTCACTACTTAGAAGAGAGTTTCTGTACACATTTAACCCTGTTCACGTTTTCTTGCCATGTGAGCTAAGCTGTTGATACTCGCTCTGAAGACCCAGCAGCTTTTAAGACTTTTATAAGGCTTCCATTTTGGGAAAGATATTTTTTTCAAAACTCTTGGTGACATTTTACCATGACACATCCCTGGAAAAACCACTGCACATGAACATTCTTCATTAAACTGAATATATTTTACAAGCATGCACACGCACGCACGCACACACACACACACACACACTACCTGCACTCTAGCAGCCATAACTTCATGAGATTTCAGCAACTGAAAAACAGTGATTGTATTACTCATAATGCAAATACAAGCTGAGACTACTCTGAAGGTTGGGGACATAGTAACACTACCTCCTCAACAGTTTCAGACTGTCGTATCAGCTGTAGATCATGCTTTGCAAGCAAGCACTATACATTAACATGACCTTCTTGCACTTCAAAGGTGTTGGAGAGACACATCACTTTAAATAAATCTTGGAAGGGCAGTGACCACACCTGTTCCCTAACTCCAGCTGAGTTCCATGATCTTGTGCATCAGATTCGCACTGTCGAAGCTGCACTAGGATCTCCTGTCAAGCAATTCCAGCCCAGTGAAGAGCCATGCTACAAAAAGCTTGGGAAAACTCTCGTGGCAGCACGGCATTTATCTGCGGGAGAGTACATTACAGCAGACAATGTTAAAGTGAAGGTAGCCGAACCCAAGGGATATCCAGCTGAGAAATATGGGGACATTATTGGAAAGGAACTAGTGAGAAATATTCAAGAGGATGAGAGTATAATGTTCACAGATGTGATCTGAGCATGAAATTTAGACTGATATCTTTGCATTGTTGTCAGCGCAAGAAATTTATACTTTCACATTTGAAAGAACTGACTGTAAACGTATTGTATGTCCAGTATAAAAAATTTCCATCAGTGTAACCATTATTTTTGGCCATATGAAACAGTCCATCCTGCAAAGTTACATCATGGACTAATCTCAAGTCCGTTCTGCATACCCAGCAATAAATATGCTCTTAATTTGAGGTAAATGCAAGTTTGATTTGTAGTTTCCATATATGTGAACTTCTGACACAATGTCGAAGATTTTATTAGCTCTGCACTTTGTCTTGCATTCTGGTGATGAAATATGTATATATTGTTAGTGTATTGTGTGTTAACTTCTTGAACAACCTCCTTGTTTCCCTTAAAGGTTCTGTTTTCACCCAGTACACTGCCGTACCTAGCACTGATCAGAAGTCAATGATCCCATGCAATACCATTCCATCCAGATATTCTAGGACAATCCTCAGAGCATATAAAAGTTCAGACCCAATGGCACAGTGGCAATTCCTTGTTTTGGATCCCTGCAAATATGCAGCTTATCCAACAAGTTTATACCTATACGTACATTACTTCAGGTTTCATTTCAACATGTTTGGATCAGCCTGAGCAGTCTGAACAGTACTCATATGCCTGTTCAAACAGAATATGGTACAGTACTCCCCCATAACTGACCCATCAGCTTCTCTGAAGACTGATCAATAGACAATGTACTGACCCATTAAACTCCCCATCTTCCAACCAGCATCTGACACATGCAGAACAGAATATGACCTTACTGGATCTATTACTATACATACATCAGTTATGAGGTGTTTTAAATACTGGCTAGTTTAGGTATGCTGTACTCCATTTACCCTTATATTATATGCTTAATGAAGTACAGCAGAAATGACAATGGTTTAGAAAAGAAGTACTGGCAATATGTATTTACTTAAAATTCAAATCAGAACTGTCATAACATACATCAAATTGGAAGAATTGATAAAAGTCTTAATTGACACTAAAGATATAACAGAAAAGCAAGCCTATTGAAAAACAGTGCTCTCATATCCAAACAAAGACTAGCTTTACACACTCAGGATACCTTTCTGTTTCTGGCGTTTCATCTATGTAAAGTGCACAACATAAATTAACTGGGAGCAGTATTATTTTGTTTTCTACTACTGTCAATGGCTATACACAAGTCACTGCTGCCATTTTATGGCACCAGGAGGAGGGGAGAAGAGAATACCAAGTCTTCCTTCACTCACTTTTCCTGGTCCTGTATTTATACTCATGCTTAAAGGAAATGCAAATGTGAGACACAAATGCATGGATTTTGTTTCTGGTGCTTGAATGCAATGAACCATCATTAGGCAAGTGTATAATAAAACTGGTGGAAAATAAATCACAACTTTTCATACCATTTCTACTGCAGTCTAACTTTCAAGATATGGTCAAATGTGATCTCAAATACTGTGTAAATTATAAGGAAAAGAGCTTCTTAATACATGAGTGTCGGTACGGTTTTTGTACATAGCATTTTTGTTATGATGTGATGCAACTGACATTACAAGCAAGCTTGTCCTCATTCCATTATTGCTGTGTTCCATCATCTGACAAGTCTCCACGTGTACAGTTTGCAATTCACCATATTCTGTATAGTGTGGGTCTGTTACAACAGTAAGAGCAAAGACCATAATTTACAACATTTCTGATTCCATTTCATAAATTGTCACAAAAAGAACACTATAAATATAGAACTATGATCAAATGAATTTCAGTGGAGGAACTTAACTGTGAAAATCCACTTATTAAAAACCAAACAAACCTGATGTAAATCTGGTGTTGTGAAGAATGTTACAGAACAACACAAAGTGCCTCATCATATATCATTTGGGGTCAAACAATTAAATTCTCATGGGTGAAGAATGAGGAGCAAAGTAATATTACAAGAGCACATATCAAACTATGAACACTACTAACATTTATCAGTGGAATGACTAACACTTTTAACTTCTTTGGAGGCACATACTAATGCTCATTTATTGAAGAGTGCCAAGAACCATTCCGGCCCTACCAGTTTACTTTGGAACTCATCTGCAGGAGCTCAGGCACCTTGATGGTTGATGAATCAGCACAGAGCAAGTGAACATTCACCAAAATTTACTGCCAAGGCTGAAAACTGACCTTCAAGGGGGTAATACATAGGAAGAGAGATACCGTGACTTCTCTGTAAGAAAGTAAAAATTATATTTTTCTTTCCACTTTCTGACCCATTTATGGGGTACTGACAAGTATATTCTACAATATATTAATTACCACAGTATGTGATTATTAGGATATCTCTCCTGGTGCTACAAGCCCCATTGGGAGTTGTATTTTACAGCCCTCTAGCGGGCTTTAGCCTCCTCGCTTACAAGGTTTCTTGATTACATATGACGACGCGCCACAGTCGGTAGGACTCTGAACGAATGATCTGTCCGTCGCAGAGACCTCTACCTCACAACACACAACACTCACAACAGACAAACATCCATGCCCCCCCGTGGGATTCGAACCCACAATCTCAGCAGGCGAGCGGCCAAAGACCTACGCCTTAGACCGCGCGGCCACTGGGACCGGCGATTATTAGGATATACCTGAGTTATCTCCTCCTCTACATGATTAAACTGGAATTAAAATTTCATGTTCATTTTATTTCAACACTATTCCATACTTTACAGGGTTCATCATCATCATCATCATCATCATCATTCCATGCATTATTTGATAAACTATTGTATTATAACCAACTAAATGCTCAATGTCAATATGTAATTTTATAGTCAAAATATTATATCTCCAACATGTTTTGATCTTTCATAGATCATCAGGGAGATCATACTTCAATCACTAAGTATAAAACACGAAGGACACTAAAATATCTAAATTTATACTAGTACACTGTAGTAAGATTTGGTATCTTGAACAGCATACAGAAGTACAGCACATGGAATGCAGATGATCTCATGTAAAGTAGATGTAACCATATAGTTACATGGAACTCTGATTGTTCAGTATCTTGGAGACAACATGGAATGATGGTGGGCATGGGACTTCAGTATACTGTTCAAGATACAAAGACTTACTGTAGTTTATTAGCGTAATTTTAGAAATTTTATAACACTTCATGTTTTATACTTACTGACTGATATATGGTCTCCCTGATAATGATCTACAAAAGATCAAAACATGTTGGAGATGTAATGTTTTAACTATAAAATTACACACTACCAACGTGCATTTAATTGGTTATGATACAATAGTTTTACAGGAATTAGTTTCATAAACTTCATACAACCTCCTTCACCAAGATTACGTGGACCTGCATATACACTTAGTAGGGTAGGTTTCACCCTTTCATAGGCCATGAAGGCCCTTAGGGAGAGTAGAGGTATAGTTCTACTCTATTTTTGACCTCGGCACTAAAAGGGGGTGAGGGGTCAGCGTCACACCCTGGCTGCACCCTACCCTAGGGAAAGACCCGGTACCCATTGCACAGGAGGCTGGATATACTTAGTATTAACGTGCAAGTATTCCATCACATGGAAACACACATTTGTTCCGGGGTGCATTAATGCTGTACTGAAGGATATGAATGCCCATTATCAACAGTTGTAACTTACAAAACTGGAAAAATGCTGCAGCTCTGGTATCTGAGCAGCTTACCCTAAATTTACGTAATGAAAATTTATAAACATATATCACTACAACAGACTCCTGCTTAAGACCACCTTTAATAATAACAAGACAATAGTGACTCACTGCAGAACATTTTGTGTTGTAAGTTTCACTTTTCAAAGCATAAAACACTGTTCTTTAGCAAATGTGTTCTTCACATCAGGTACAAGTTTATTTTAGGTAACTTAGAACTGCAGTTGTAATACTCTCAACAATAATAAAATATATTTAACTTCAACAAAACATAATGCTGAACACAATGATCCTGTATGTGCCAGAACATAGGGCTATATCTTTTACAAATGTACAAAGGAAGGAAAGAGTACTGCTGACTAGATATCAAAAGAAAATCAATAATCGTAAGTTTTATTGTATGGGAACTGGATTTTAAACTGCCTGACACTACAGGGCTGACAGGCTGGGGTAATGTTACGAGTATTTAACAAATGCACTGCTTCGACACTTCTATTGTGCACATACCACTGCAGTAACACAACACACAGCATGCAGAGATAACAAAAAGAAGCCACACAAATCCTGACTTTCTAAAGCATCTGAAACCACAGACTGTTAAGTTACCGTTATTTGACAGTCTCTTTAAAAACCACAACTGTCAACAAAGAAGAAATACATCTAAATTAAATGTTCGAAGTGCATGGTAACACATGATGTGTAAATAAGCCTTCTACTAATTCCTAGTTTCATAAGTGGTCAAAGAGTTCAAGGACTTTGGTAGAATGTAAATGAATAGTTCTTACAAACTTTCAGGGGTTGTAGGTGGAGTAATTTGAGACCAGAAACATAGGGTCAGAAACATCTCCTCTGTACCAAATCGGCACTGGTACTGCGACTTTGAGGTTACCTTGTGAGACTCATTTACGATAGCCCCGTGGAACAGAACAGGACCTGTTTCCTCAAATTCCAGCAGCATGTGAACTGTCCAGAACACACCAGGTACATTTGCACTACTGCACTGCCTGCAATGAGGTCAGTGTCTACCACTCTGAACATATTTTGTTAATTAACTGAAAATAATACCATTAAAAATTCTATACACAATGTACAACCAATAAGTATTGATGAAAATGAAACAAAAAATTAAAACAAAAACTGATCTCTGAAGTCATTGCTCTCAGGCTGCCTGCCTCCCAGCTGCTGTACCAACACCAATTTCCATATGAAGGCATTCTGTATGTTTCCTGCCTCTAATTGCCCCCTGTTGACCCCACTACCTCTGACAGTTTTTATAAATTATCCAGTTACATCCTGTATACAAGTTCAACACTCCACTGAGGGCATCAGTGTACCTAGACCTCAGCATTCATAATGCAAGACTTTTCAGGTCCACAATTACTTTTTTTAAGATAACAGTGATAAACAAAATATATCTAACTTCAATAAAATATAATACTGATCTCACAAGTTAAATTCACAAGAAGTAACTGTTATGTCGTGCAGTATACTAGACATAACTTAAGTACAGTAATTACAAAACACGCCAAAAATACATGACAGACTTCAACAATTTAATTGGCCTATCCAAGCACAAGTCATTAAAATATATGTTTACACATCAGGATTTACAACTAGGTGCGTACATCACTGTCGTAAGTCTCCAATTAATTAAGAACCAAAAAATTTTTACAGATATCAAATTTTCCATACATGTGATATAATCATACTTTTCTAAAACTTAGAAGTGCCAGCCATAAAAACTGTAAATGACTCAATTCTCAGCAGTAATGGAGGGGAAAGAAGCAACACGTAAACCAGACCAGTGGCAATAGCATGATGTAAGTTAAATTTAAAAAATCCAAGTTGTTCAAAGCATAATTAACAGATTGCAAACACAAAAATACAAAACAAGAACATGAAACTTCCCATGATTACAAAGTCAAAAAGAGGAGCCTAATGTGGAATACTGGCAAACAAGATGTTACCTGATGGATGAAGAAGGAAGTCCTGAAATAGAACAGCCAGCATCCACTGGCAAAAACTAAAAATATATAGTTATCAGCATGCATAAAGGCAAATGTATTTGTGGTACAATGTACAAGGAAGGACAATATTACTTTCAAAACAGAGATATAGGAAAGTTTATCTCTCTACAAAATGCCATTCAAGTACTCAGTACTTTTCTTATGGTTGTTTGAGATAAAAGTTCCTAATGGAGAAAACATATTACATCAGTGGTTTCCAGTTTCACAAACAAGGCAAGAAGGTACAGCTGTCCACATCCACACTACGAAGGCATACAGGAGGGAGTAGTTGCATAGCTTTACTCATTGTTAATCCTAGCACTAGATGGAGGTTGAGTGGTCACCTTCATGCCCTGGCAGCTTCACCCCCAGGAAAAAATCCAGAACCAACTAAACACAGTGCTGGGTCAGTCCCAAACTCATACTGGGCGTTCAGGAGAAAAGAAAAATCTCCTGTCCCTCTTGGGATTCGAATCCTGCACCATCTAACCTGTAGCCTATTCCAGGGGTGCACAAATATTTAAAAAATCTAACAGTCACTGAAAAATTCTAGGCACCAGAAGGGTGATATGAAGTAAGATCTATATTGAAGACCCACAAATGTTAGGCGTTGCCATGCAAAATTTAGTTGCCATGGGTACCTGGTAACTAGGATTTGTGCAACCTGTGGCCTACTCACTACACTGACTACACTACCCTGTCTCATTTTCACTGAAAAGTGAAGTGCTTATTGTTTTGCAGGCAAGCTTCCTTGCCACTCTCACCCTTTCTCCACATGAGCAGTGGCCAATACTGGCTAACAAGGAGAAACATATGTCTTGAACCTCACATAGTGATAAAATGCACCAACTTCCTTTGAAGAAACACTGCATTAATAAGCATATGGCCCATCAATTCAAGAATCACGTGAAGTACTGGCAAAATAACCAGCAAATAACAGTGGCCATTCTTAAATTTCTGGCAGAATGAGGACTAGTGCTGTGTGCACTGACGAAGTTCTGCAGTCTCTCGGGCATCCTGATAGTAATATCCCAGCCTGATTTCCATCAAGAAGTAAAGTATAATTGTTGCCCTGTTGCAAGGTTTACTCTTTGTATATAACTCTTTAGCAGAATATCAGGGGCAGGATCTTCTGAAGACAGAAGCAGTTTCAAGTTGTTTAAGATGTCCTATGTTCCTATTTGAGAGAAGCTAGACAGATCAATCTGGTCACACAACACAGTTCTGGGACTGATATTATTGTGCAAGTATGGTCTGACGCAACACCCAATATTAGTCAGTCTCTGTCAGTTCATGGCATGATTGCCAGAAACCAGGGAAAAGAAAGTTCTAGTCCAATCAGTTCATCCACAGAAGCCTTGCACATAAGCTATGTTTTGTTATCAAGTGAGACTCAAATTTTGTTTCCAACTTAGAAAAATGCTAGAGAAGCGAATGAAATGTCTAAAACTGTGTATGGAATGACGGTAGATCAAGTGTATATTAAATGGGATTCATCAGACTCTTAAGAATTGGGAGAAAGGAGGATCTGCCCAGAATGTGTTTTGTACAATCTCATGGATCAGCTCATTCTGACAGGCAGGGAAGCACTGTGGTGGTGTTCAGCTACCCATGTTATTTATCTGACTGCACCAGCCAACATACTTTTTCCCAAGTTCCTGTTTTAAAACCTTACCTCAGATGATGATGATTCAGAGACATAAGGACATCAAAAAGAAAGTAACCACCAAATTAAAGGCAGTAACTCTTAATGCCTTCAAATACTGTTGTGTGCAACTTTTACCAAGGTGCAGTATTCATGCTGTGATCAAGGTTAATAACTTTGAAGGAAAAAAAACAGTTTGTTTCTTATTTCATGTGAATCTATACTTACAGACTGAATCCTGGAAATGTACTGTTCCCCTATGAATATTCTTTTCTCCTTGCAAGTGATACTGTTCAAAGTATTTTCATGATTCCTCCCTTCTGGAACATCAGGGGAGCTGTGAGAACCTCTAAATAACTACTTACATCAACTATTGGCTGAATATGAGACTTTAAACCCTTCAGCACTTTAAGGGATGTGGTCTGTGCCAGACAGAGATGTCAGCTCAAACCATGTCAGCAGAGTTTCTTTCCACAACCCCTTTATCTCTTCCTCTTGTTTTGTTGCAGTTACAAGTTTGATACAAAGGGTGAAACCAGGCAATCTTGGTTCTTTTCGATTGGTTCTTCTCAGGCCGTCACATTCTTTCCCACAGGGAACATTAAGTTGCAAGCAGCCTGAAAAGTGTTGGGAGGGCATCATTTTTCTCTCTGCGGAATATCCCATTCGAGGCATAATGGAATCTGAATCCCAGGAACTTTGATAATCTAAGAAATGCCAACAGGAGGCTTGCATGAAAATATAAAGCTACCCAGCATGCAAATGCCACTGAAGTCAGGAACACTGCATCATCTCATTTGAATTTAGTGGGAACAGTGCAGCTTCAGTAAATGGTGCCTGATGCTTCACAACGTGATGCCCATTTTGTTAAGGTCCAAGATGTCCTCTAAACTCCAAAATGTTTCTGCTGAAATAGTCTAACTCCATCATTATCATTAGACTGTTGAAATATAACACTGTTCACCTAGCTAACCCCGATTCAGGATAATTGTGAGGAAAATGCCACATAAGTCAGCTGAAGCCTGACAGTGATCAAACTGTGTAATGGATTTTGCTTAATTTAAGGGACTAAAATATGCAACTCAGTTAACACTTTCCTCATGTTTTCTCTTCACCAGGGAACATTATGCCAAAACTCCTTTATATTTGCCACTGTTTCAGGTTGTCAGGAGCTTCATGTCATTGTACTGCTGCAAGCAGATCATATATAAAAATGGCTGAAAGTGTACTCAATGGACTGCCACACCGTTTTCTGATTACAACCAGTCAAAAAATGCTGCCACTGGTCAAATGTAAAAAGATAAAATATATGAAAGGTACATTTTGTGTTTTATACTCACTTTACTGCCATACTGATTCAGAATATATGGCTGGTACTTGTTAAGGCCATGTTTAAGAAGTGAACTCATTTAAATGATGACTCCAGACTATCATGGAACAATTGACTAGTTATCTGTGGAATGCCCATTCATTTTTCCAGACTGAAATCCCAGAGTTTCTTCCCTTGTTGACCAGATGCTATTACTGCAGATGGTCAGGGAAGCGCTGCCATCTTCAGGATGAATGATGGTACTTGACAAAGGCAATGGCTGCCAGCTCCTTACAGAATTCTTCCAAAACCACCATGCTTTCTAGCAGACTACTGCTTTCCTCTCTAAGCAAATAAACCAACATGTTACACCTAGCATTAGGACTTGAAATGGCACAAACAAGAACCGGGTATCACTGCCAAATTCACAATACTGTGTAATTCATGTACCTTCAGTTTTTTATTGTGAAATTAAAATAATTACCAAATGTTCTAACTGTGGTTGTGGTTCTTGTGAGATATCAAACATTACTGGATAATCACTTCCCAGTGATCTGACACAACACAGTGGTCTAACACTCGAGGGTCAATATGTCCAAGAAGAAAGGAATTCCAAGAAGAACTTATTTTGGAAATCTGAACCACTGAAAATGAGACCACTACATTGTCTTGAAATGCCAGGAACAACTGTCCAGCAAAACAGCATAAAATCCTACTTCACAGCTTCCCGCCTTGATAACTTAGTGGATGCTGCAGGTATAGACAGTACTACTTACTGCATGTCACTTCCATCACCCAACAATTTCTGTCTTGTGCTATACAGCAGACGTCTGTAGTTTTTCATTCCAGGGACCTGGCTCACCAGCTCCTGTGCTACCAGCTGAAGCACTGAAAACAAGGAGGTGGCTTCACTACGCAATGGCAGTAGGGGATTTAACAGGTATTCATGGACATATGGGTGAGGTAACATGGCCAGGCGAGAAACGAGTCCTGTCAGCTGGAGGTTGATTTCGTAAGGCTGTAACAAAAGTGAAAATCATATAAGGAATTAGGAACCCATGATCTGTACTCTTTGCCTAATATTATATGGTACAGGATGCAAGGAAGGGACCAGTAGTATGGTAAGAGAACATTACAAAGACTACACAAAAATTTTACTTGGAAAAGAGAACAGATGGTATATGAGATACAGGCAAAAATTGTGGCATTAGATTAAAATAAGCCCTGGTGAAAGAGACGGAGGATGTGAAATTGCCTGAATCCAATGATCAGCTTTTGTAATGACCATATAAATCTCTCGGTTCTGTAATAAGGAATTCAGTCAACTGCTCCATACATACCAACAACTCAATTATGACCTGAGTCAAGTCCCGACAGTGTCTCCCTCACTTAGTGCCCATGAAAGTTCATGACAAGAAATTCCCTATTGTGCAGTATTTTGATTTACCACCACCTTCAACACCATACATACATACATACATCCATCCATACGTACATACCATGGATCTGTACGTGTGTCATAAAGACAGCAGGATGTGGGACAAATCATAAATATACATACATGAATTTACAGTGTAAAATACTACAAACATTTTACAAAAATATTACTAATCATCTTTTCACATAAAAAATTTATCTACAGAATAAATGGAGTGTGTATGTTGGTATTTTCTTAAGGCTGTTTTAAATTTTGCCTTGCCCTTTCTTTTTGAAAACAAGACAGCTGGCATGAAGATAATGCATATTCCATGTACGAGGGTCGTACCGAAAGTCGTGAGCAACAATTTTTTTCATGCGAACTAGGAACAGCAGATGAAGGAGAGTAAGGTGGTAGTTGAAACCAGCTGTTGTGTTATCCTTGAGTGTCTTGTGACGTGAATAGCTTGCATCACGTGAACAGTATCACTCCTAACAAAATGGCCGACAACGATATGTCGTTTTGCCAGCGTGCTGTCATCGAATTTCTGGTTAAAGAGGAAATCCCTGCTGCAGAAATT
>JGI20166J26741_11235560_pt1 | contig 14139 bp, 5 predicted proteins | sample TergutCu122P5_FD_26741 | JGI IMG/M metagenome (IMG submission 26741)
CCCCGAACAAAATTCCTGGGTACGCCATTGCGGCTACCTGCAATAAGCTTTCTGTCTTCTTCGTCTTGCTGTGGAGTCTTTAATTATCAAGTCACGTGCCGTGCCATTAGTAGGAACGTGACGAAATATAGCATCTACGAGTACATACCGGTGTACGTCATTAAAGAGGGTCAGGTGTATATTTTGTTTCCCGTGTCGCGGTACTCCGGTTTTAAACCCGACGTGATCCGGTGGCGTTTCATTCATTCATTTGTATTACAAGAAATTACTGATTATTTTACGAGTAGACTACTGGTATTGAGTAGTGTATGTTTACTCCATGATATGTCATTTATGAGATTGTTTTCGGCAAGCAGTAAACAAAGAAGGATAATCTAGTTTAAATTTCTTTTTAGAGGGAGTATTTAACTGGAAGAATTTTTTGATAACGTGCAGTTAATTTCGTCATATTATTTCAAAGCTGGAAATTTATTTTCTTTGGAACTTTGACAGCGGGAATCTGTGTTGTGTTTGTTAGTATGTTCATGTGGGAAAAGTACACCGTTAGCGGGACAGATGGCAGCATCCAGTGGTGGTAGTAACCCGTGTGATTAGGAAAATCGGTGCTGTTTGCCACAGAGTGTATACATGTTTCGTCTTTGCGTCGATTGTTTGTCGTAGTGGTGTCTTGTTTTTCTTTGTGTGTTCCGTATCAATCCGCTGGAGCTAACAAAACTAATTGTGCTACGTAACTTCTTATGGATATTATGCATTGTTATTTGGGATACGTAAGATAACATTCAGCACAGGCCAAGTCATCCACATTGGCAGGATTTGGTGAAATCAATTTGATGTACTAATTTTCATGCAGTGTAGCTTTCGAGATGAAACAGCAATAGCATATCACGCTCGTATTTGTAGCTTGTCAGCCTGTCAGCCTGATAAGTAAATGTGTCGTCGCGGCGGCAGGTATTGTGCCGTTCCTTTATCAGTTTGAGAGGAAGAGAGGAAATGGGGAACTGCCTGAAAGGCTCTACAGCTGATGACATATCTCTCCTGAGAGGTAGTGATGGCACAAGGGATTCGTCTTCCTCCGAGCAGCTGGGTCCACCACCACCTTACCAGGTAATAATTCTTGTTTTGCTTTGTAAGTTCTAGACCAGTGATAACAGCTTTGAATTTGAGGGTAACCAGGAAACACAGGTGTCAAGAGACTAACACCAAATTTAAGCGAATCAAATAGTGGATGGAATTTAATTTGAGATCAGCTGTTAGGATTATCCAAAATTTTCAACCATTATCGTGAAAGATATTAAGATGATTTGGCTTCATTGAAAGCTTAGGAAAATATTGCTTATGTATGTACATTGAAAGTAATGTAAATAAATGCTAACAGTAATAAGTTAGCTGCTTTAAGGGACATGATATCATAATGACTAGTTTTGTGAGGGAAAAAAGATTTTTTTTTTAACTTTTCTTGGACAGTTACTTCCTTTGTCAGAAGTTTCGGTACATAGTGTGTTTTGCATTTATAGCAGTGTTGCAGAGCTGTAAATAATTTTATTTTCCTACAGTGAATTAAAAGTTACTGTGTGATGTTAACATGTTATCTTGGGAGGAAGTTTTTTGTATTTGACTCTGGTAACATCCCTTTCGCATAGGATTATTTATGAGGGTAAGAATATACAGGTCAGTTATCTACTTGTCAGGTAGAATGAGAACTCCAACTCTTAGGGATTGACACATCATTCATCTGTTCCAAACCTGTGAAATATTGCCATTTATACAAATATGTTTAACTTTGGATATTAATTTACCTGAAAAATCCTGATCCTTAATGGTGGAAATGCTTGGCTGTACTGTGCTCTAGGTACAAAAACTCACAAGTATTAAAAATGTACAGGGCACCATACTTTTTATTGAGTACCAAAATGCACTGTAACGGTGGTATGTGATTGTATTAGATGAAAATGTTTGTGACTTACAAATTAAAAGTTAGTCCATAAAGATGGGCAAAACTAAGTGTCCAGTGAGGATCAAAGCTTTTTCAAAGCTGACAGTCACTTTTAAATTTAGGTGACAGTGTGTAAAATAATACAGAAAACAAATGTACACAGATTTACCAAGAAAGTGGAATTTTTTATGTGCCTTGTTCTTCTGTTTCCCAATGTTTTTGTGTACCAATAACCAGTGTATGACTTGAAGTTTTAATGAAATACAGTGTTAATTACTAGTGACTGTTTTGTATGTGACTTATGTGAGAAGAAGGTACATCTGATTAGATGTGTTAAATGTGTCTTGTATGAAACACTACTTATTTTGATTTTTGAAAAATGAAAAATAGTTGTTGTTTCATTACATCAGTATTGTGCTGGAAATTGTTCATTGTTTGAGGCAGGTTTGATATACTGTTTGTGTGGTAAGTTGCTCAGCCCTGTCTTCATGGTGATATAGCAGTTAGTGTGCAAGCCTGGTTTTCAGGGAAGTTACCAGGTTCGTTTTCTGCTGTCACCATTAATGTGAAAGTAAAATAAAGACTGTAACTGCAACACAAAATAACCACCTGAACAGAGGCAACCTCAGAATGTTGCATAGGCTGCACTGATCAAATATCAGGAAGTGAATAGTATCCATTATAAAATTGGTGTAACCAACTTTCTTGTTCACGTTTGTGCCTTTTTCCACTCAACATCACTTTAACTCTTATTGCATGATTTGCTATAGCCGAATTGTCAGTTTATTCCATGTAACTCTAAATAACAGTAAATCATCATTTAAAGTTGTTTGTCTTAATTATTTCTGTACTTGTAATTTGTTGTGGGTTATTTACAAATACTGTCAAATGATAGGGTGATTGATGAATTAGAAGTGATGTGGAAGGAAGCGTGTGTGACCTATTCAAGGTACTGTTCTGGCATTTGTCTGGAGGGACTGAACAAAATCATGAAAGCCCTCAAACAATATAACCAGTGACCCTGCTGATATTCAAACAAGGCATCACTTAGAAGAAAGTCTACTGCATTACTCTTCCACCAGTCGCTTTGTTAAGTTACTATCATGAGTTGCTTTCTGCACCAATTTCAGAGCATTACTGTTGCACCAGCCTCTTTGTTGTTATGTCAGTGTCATGAGTTGGCTCTGCACCAAATCTAGAGCATTGCTTTTGCACCAGCCTGTTTGTTATGTCACTGTCATACATTAGCTTTCTGTGCACACTTGTATTAAAATACAGCATATGTTTGTGTGTGTCTTCTGTGTTGAATGAGGAGAAGTGTGAGTCGTACGTGCAGAGGGAGGAATCCATCTTAACCCTTTGAAGACTGAATTTGACCTAAATTACTATTCAAGATTCAGTTTGTACTATGCAGTGAACACTTTTCCTCTGGGTTGTGAAAACCAGTAATTTAATTTCGTATTGGAAGATAATTTCTGTCTCTTGTAAGAGTCAAATGAAACATGTAAATAAACAATATGCAAAGATGTGTTTTTTAATGGTACAGCTGTTGATACATAAAGTAACCATTGGACTTTGAACTTTTAATGATTGTAGCCTAATCCCTGAGGTAATAGCTAGTAGAGAGGCTTAGTAACTTTTTGGTGGCGCAAAAGTACATATTTTGTGTTTCTTGTTTTGATGGGAAGGGCAGTATTTTTGATGAAGGAGAATTTTTTATTTTCTATATCAGGAATTTTGCCTGTAGTATAGAATCTCTAGTATGAATCAGATTATAAATGTATTTTTAAATTATTACATCATAGTTCTAAATTCTAATACCTATCCTAATTTTAAATTCATGTAATTCCAATTTTAATGTGTTTCATAATCACCATACTTGTCTTTCTCAGTGTTTAAGTGTCATTCTGTGACTTTTGCTGAGTGTTTTTGATTTTTACCTCATGTATGTTGCAAATCAGACGATGAAATAAGCAGTTTTTCTGGATGTTTTCTTTGGTGTGGGACTGAGTGCAAATAAGTATTTTAATGATAATTAAAAATACAAAAAGGAATTACAGCCAAAAAATTCAAGCTTGTACATAAATTAAAAATGGTCTTTATGCTTTTTGTAATTTTAACAGTTTCTTGTTTTCTTCATGTGGAGACACATTAGGCTTGAATATGTGGATCCTTAAGTTATACATTGTAAATGAGCATAAATTTGCACTCTAAGGAAACATTGTGATTTTTAGATTCATAGCACTTGAAATGATACTTAATTTTTCAGGAGGCCATGCCTGTCTACTATCCGTCCCCAAACGTGAGCCGACCTGCTGCACAGCTGACTGAAGAGGAACAGGTCAAAATTGCGAAACGGATTGGATTGATTCAGCATCTTCCCACCGGCACATATGATGGCTGTAAGAAGAACAGAGAGTAAGTGTCATTTTTGTTTTCCCAGACTGTCCGTACAAATCTGAAAGCTGATGTCACCATAACAGCTATTCACAAATTATTCTACCATGCAATGTTATATGGTCTGAGCTGCAGACATTGTCATTCAATATCTATAAGTAATTAAATAAGCAAGTACATTTGGCAACAAATCTTATGACATAATTGGTTACTTGAAATAGTCTAGAACAAGGGTGTGCAAATGCCAGGCACCAGGAAACTAAATTTTGCGCTGTGGTACCTGATATTTGTGAATCCACAATGTGGAATCTGGTATCTAGAATTTTGAGGTGGCTCCTATATTTTTTTTTTTGGAAAATTGGCATATCCCTGGTCTGGAGCCAGTTTTTGTATGAAGTTTGTTGCTAATACACATATGAATTGGTGCATTGTATTTAGTACTCAGTGTGCGGTATGAAATCATTTTATATAAGATTTGAAAATTTTGTGCAGTGCAGTCTACATGGGTGATCATTTATGTCTCTAAGGAGTGATTAATTTCTCAGAGATTGCCTGTGCCTATATAATCAGGGGTTGTTGTGATGAGAGTTGTAGTTTTTTCCCCACGTTTATGCTTATATTTACCCTTAGAGTCCTCAGGATTTGCTTAAGCTGGAAGATCTGAGATACTATGAACCGTTCTGTGTTGCTATTCGTTTACGACCCTGCTTTGTTGAAGTATGATGGTAGCCATATTTCAGGACTGAATCTTAACATCTCTGAGACTGTCAGGGAGTGGCTGGGTCATTGGTTACCTTCATTAGGTGATCCATGTACAGTATGTTTTTATGCAGTATTGTTACATCCTCAGAACTGATAGGATGTCCAGATTCACTGCTGTGTTTAGTCACCTTCATCATATGTGATGCTTCGTCGATGGTATCTCCACCTTGTCGAGGACATATTTAGCTGTGTGAGGGATGTTGTATGGTCCATAAGCTATGCTGGTGGCAGCCTTGCTGCTGGTAGGGCCACCCATTCTGGACAGGTTTTTAGTGAGGTGCAGGATAAGGCATGAGAACCTGGTTCTCCAAGGTGGGGGGCGTTGGGCTTGGGGCTGTCATCCACATCCCATGGAAGCTCATTTGTCTTGAAACCCCAGCAACAGGGAGGCCATACCCAAAGAAGGGGCAGCAGTGTCATAGAAGAAAAGGAATAAGATCGTTTATGATGTGGCTGATAGCCAGAGAAGACTTCACTGTATGAAATTATCTTGTAATTTTTATTGGGTCCACTCTCTCAGTCTGTGCATTCACGTGCGATTGTGACCACTTATTTTTGGAGTTTGTGTTCTTATGTATTTTACCAAGTAATTAATTTTAGCTTTTTCAAGAAAACATTGTAAATGAAGCAAAATTGTTTTCATGTAGAAGGTTCCATTTGACCAATAATAGAGATCTCTTGTGGATGGAAAATTTCAGCTCATATCTACTGTTAATATGTTGAAGACAACAAAAATATGAAAAATGGTGTATACTGTTTTTCCCCTGCAAGGAAAATGTTGTTCCTCGTTGATACCAGAAGTGTTATTTCTTGTATTTGTTTCTAACAACGTATATATATTTCCAGGTGTGTTATCTGCATGATCGAATTCATGATTGGTGATGCGGTACGCTACCTCCCTTGCATGCATACATACCATGTGGAATGTATTGATGACTGGCTTATGCGAAGCTTCACATGTCCATCATGTATGGAACCAGTGGATGCTGCCTTGCTTACAACTTACGAGACCAACTAGCTTATCTGCAGTAGCACAGGCCACAAATGTCAAAAGGTGCATTGTTCAGAGAGCAGCTGTATGCCCAGAGTGGTGTTGGTGGTGGCAGTGGTTGTGGTGGTGGCACCAGCATTGCTGTCTGACAGAACGAAGACTGACCAAAGTGGAGATGAATCTGGAAGCATAGCTCCAGTCTCCAAAATTATGCAACTGTGATGGTAAAAATAAATTTGTGTGATAAGGGAAGGAAGGAATTTTAAGCAGGGTACACAGGATCTGACTTGGTGAAGGAGGTGTTGTCTGCTCCATGTGACATGATAAAAGTATATGCCAATGTAGAATATAGGCATTTTATTTTCGTATCATCTGCAGAAGTGCTTAGACTTAGAAGAATGTTGTGATAATTTATGCTAGTTATACTTAATGTAATACGTAAAATTACAAATCTGCATCATTGAGTAAACTGCAGTAGGAATCCAGGGATAGTGAATAGTCTTGGTGCTAAAATTGTACCGTATGTATGGACCCCTTATTGTTTAGCTAACAGAGTTGAAAGTATTAATGTCCACTGAAGTCACCAGCTAATTAAAATACTCTCGTCCTAGTGCCGTGAGTTACTTAATTACACACAGTCTGAAGAGTTTAGCATTTTGCTTGTTGACAGGCAAGGCAGGCTATTACATATAACCTGACTTGTGGGTATGGTAAGTTTTTTTTTTGGTGCAATGTAGACATATTTTAATATACTGGAACTGAGATGCGGGTCATGATGTGATGCAGTACTGTTCAGCACGCACCTTTTCAGCTTGTGACTCTTATTATTTTAATGTATGCAGAACCATTTATCTGTGAGCCCCATTTACTTATGTGCAATTCTTATTCTTTATGTTAAATTAATGTGTCCTTTTAGTAGATTGCTTATATTTGAGGAATAGATATTTGAATACACTGCTCTGCATAGGGTTCCTAGCCATGAAAGGGAAATCAGTTTCTATTTCAACATTTCTAGTCCTTTTTAACATGTTGAATCTGTACCTTCAGTACTGTGAGCATTGAGGTTGCATTTAGAGAATTTGCACTTGCTATAATTGTTAGTTGCAATTGTACAGATCAAGTGGCATGGACGCTATGAAACTCCACTTCAGGAATGAGGATATCACATTTTCATTACCTGAATTAACACCTGTTTAATAATTTGCAGGTTATTAAGGAAAATATTTGGTCAGAAACATTGTGAAGAGGTACATTTGAAAGCCTTATACTGGCACAGCTTTTTTAAGAATTACAGAGTATGAAGGAGACTATATGTTGTCCCATTCCTTTATTGTTTTCTGTTCTCTTCATTCAGATTTTTTCCCCTACATTATTTACTCTATGGTGTGAACAGCATTATATTTTAAATGTACTTCATTCATGTAAGATATGAGGTTTTGCATGGTGGAGACTGAGATAGCTGTCCTCTTGGTTGAGATGCCATGCAGTGTGTTAGTTGTACACTGACATGTCAGAGGATCTGCAGCCTCCATCTCCCTGTTGATAGAGGCAGTAGATTCCTTTGAAATGTTAACATGTGGCTACCAGAGTGTATGTCACAAGGCAACAATCCTTACAGTTCATTCATGCATGTATTTATAAAATGATGAGGATTAGCTTTGTTACATCAAAGTGAACAGAACAGTATAAAGGTAAAAGTCAATTTTGTCATGTGACATCCTGTTGTGTTATTCAGGAATTCATTACACAAAGTTAATGTAAGTCTAAAAATATCTAAATTAATTTTATTTAAGAGGATGACATGTTTCAGCCTAGGCTAGGCCATCTTCAGGTTCACAAATAGTTTTCATTAGTTTTAAACATACAAATATTTGTACATTCTGTCTCAACATGTTTTTAAAACTGTTTGTGAACCTGAGGTTTGCCTAGCCTAGGCCAAAACCTGTAATCCTGTTAAATAAAATAGATTTTAATTGTGTTTAGACTGATATCAGCTTTATATATTGAGGTTAAAGTAAAGTTGTCCCTGTGCACACTGTGAAGCCATTTAAGGGGAGTGGTGTTTTAGCTCAACTCATTCTTGACCTTGGCACTAGATGGCAATGAGTGGTAGCTTCACGTCCCTGCCAATTAAACCCCAGGGAAAGAGTCCCCAATACCAGTTACATATGAGGCTGGGTGAATCCCAGATCCTGCCTATATGTTTTGAAGAAGAGGAAAATCTTTATGCCTGCCGAGATTCAAACCCTGGATGTACCAGCTTGTAGCCTAGTCACTTTATGCTCTACATTGTCCTCGCTTCCAAACAGAACAGTGCAGTTTCTGCTTATTACACCCTTTGTGGACAGATTATGTTTAAGAACTCTAAATGCTACCTTGGGGCTGGAGATGACCTTCAGCCGAGCTGTTTTGTTTTGATTGTTTAACAGTGTGATATGATGGCAGGTGAGTACTGCATGGTTGCTTGGCTATTCCTTGTAGTTACATGTTAGTTTAATGAGTTTACTTGTGCTGTGTAATTGAAAGATGTTTCTTTAAACAGATTCAAAGCTACTATTCTGGTGTATGTTTTGTTGTTATAAGCAATTAAGAATGAGGGTAACTCCAGAACTTTAGTTTGTTTTGAAGAATTGAAGTCACAGTTATAATATTTTAATTCTTCAAAAACTAAAACAGATTCAGTAGGAGCAGTGACTTATGTTATATGCTTCACCTCTCTCAAAAGTATTTGAAAGTTTGTCCACATGTTCCTGCTTGTTAAACCATGCATAATTCAGGTGTTAGGCAAAAACAAAGATTGCAGAGTGTAACATCCTTCTTTTTACTGAAGGTTGCACTTGTTCTTTTAATTGATGTGTGAAGTTTGAGTGATAAACTGGCTTCTTTACATGAGTTTGTTTGTCTGCCTTTCTTGTTTTGAAAATCTTTTCTTATTCATTCTGTGATTTATAGATTTGGGAAGGCAAATGTATTGAAACAACTAGAAGTCACTTTGTTAGGTTTTCTCAAACCAATACAAAATAGGTATCAGGCAGCTGGATTTTCAAATCTGTAATTTTATTTGCCTTAATTTGGAGCATACACTGGTTATTTCAGGTGATTGCAGCAGTTGCCAGTTTTCATGAATGCACAAGTTCCTTTTAATTCCTGTAACTTTTGTGTAGGACTTGATGTTTCAGTAAAGCTCGAAGCACTGTACAGCAAGTCTGGAACAATTCTGAACAAATTTAAGATTGTCATTTGTTTTTGGTGGGGTGCATTTTTAATGTGAAGAATGGCATAGTATGCTTTGATGCTTATGTAAATGAAGATAAAGTTGTGTGAGTCACTGGGAAAAAGAACCAACCCTCACATTACTAAGATTTTGAAAGCATATTTTTATGAATTATGACCTTAAGGTGAAGTTGCTAGCCTGATATTCTGTTAGTTTGTGTCAAATTTAGATGCATTTTTCTAAGCAGCCACACAACGTATAATGTTTTGGAACTGGCACAAATGTATTTGAGTTATGTTATTATATTTTAAATATTTTTCTAAAGGACCATTTCTTTTACATTATTAAAAGAATGTGTAAAAGCAAGTCACTTTACAAGAGTATCAGCAGATAAAGACAACACTCAACCACATGTTTACCATTTTAATTTTATGTGTATACATTTTATTTTGTGTATATCTGTTACTGTTTGTCAAATCTTGAAGACATGTTTCATATCCGAAGCTTAATGGCTTATAGGGATTGATGAAATGAAATGCCATGTATGTATGTATACCAAATTGTATAACTTTCAAAATTGTGGTTGCTTGGAAAAGAGCATTTAAATTTAATAAAATTAACTTCACCAATAAAAGTTGTAAACTTCACCTTCAATTTTCTTGTGTTCCAGACCTAATTCTGAGTGTAATAATGGCTCCATGTTGCTGCACATGAGGTCATTTGTCTGTGCTTTCTAAACTGATCTTTTTTTAACACATGAACTCTGTATTGCAAGTTTTGTAGTACATGTGTTAGATGTTACTTGTTGGATTGTGTATTGTTACAGTATACCATGAAACTCTTGTGTATTTTAAGGCCTTACTGAGTACTGTTACTTCTCTGTCTTTCATAATAGCTGTGTATGTAATAAAATGTGTGGGTTGATCCTTTAATTCAGATTTTTAAATCTAAAGATGTAATAAATTGTGGAAATGAAAGTAATTTGAAGTTGCCTTAAAATGAAAATAACACATTAGTGTCATATTTATTAAGGATTGGTATGTTTAATTCACAGGTTACAGAGAAATGTGCATTTAACTCAAGTAAGTACAAGTATTTGATGTAGTTTGTAACAAAACCCTTACTTCAGTCTTTTGTTACTTGTCTCTTGCTTTGAGAAATCCTTAATAAGTGGCATTTCCCCAATTGCAGTAGTTATGTACATAAGACGTTTTCATTCAATCTCAGCATATGATATTAGTTTTAAATATACAACATTTCTTTTCTTGTTATAATTTTTATTCTTTTCTGAATATTAAAAAATGGTGTCGACCAGTAATCCTCAGTTGTTTGGTACATGGATTTTATTGATTGTGTTATGTATTGTACTCCAACATATATTTATTTTCTGCAAGATACTCTACTGATGTAGGGAACTGTACACATGTGTATGGTATGAAGGTGTGATCTTGTGTTGTAGGTGCAGTAATTTGTGACCTCTGCAGTGATTTGAAGTGTGTAGTGATGTTATTGTGACAACAAATGCAGTGATATGCCTGAGCCGGGTTCTCTTCTGGTACTTCTGGGTCCACAATTAAATTTTGCATTTTGCTTAAAGAATTTTAAATTAATTGTTACCTGATTTGTGTGTTAATTCACTACATGATCATCTAAACCTGTGCTTCATGGGATAAAAACACAATTATTAAACCTTGTGTCACTGTTTTTTATCACATATTATATTTGAAACAGTATGAGGATTAGTGTGTGAATGATCATGTTTTATAACTTTATGTTTTTTGTACTGTGCATTGTGATACAATTATGTAATGTAACCCAACAAAGTGCACACTTTTTAAATTAATGTTTTAATTCAATTCTTTGTGGCTTCAGCATATTTCAAACATCATGTGCTGATCATCAGGAAGACCATTTATACGTGCAGTTTTTTATGGTATGTTTTTCATGCTTTTATGTAAGCTTACATAAATGCATGAAAAACATACCATAAAAACTGCATGTATAAATGGTCTTACTGATGATGAACACATGATGTTATGTTTATGTAAGCTTACTTAAACACATGAAAAACATACCATAAAAAACTGCATGTACAAGTGGTCTTCCTAATGATAAACACATGATTTTGAAACATGTAGAACACATGAAAAATTGAATTAAAACATTAATTTAAAAAGTATGCATTTTGTTGGTTTACATTACATAATACATGTTTTATAACTGAGATGGATGTGTGCCCTTTATTGGTCTTTGCTAACACTCTCGTCACATTGTGTTGGACATTAAAAAATTTTGCATGACACCAAATGACCAGTAATTTAAAAGGCTCTGCATTGTCCTTCTGACATGTTTCTTCCTCATTGAAGATGTAATGAAACATCTGGGAAGTCACTAGGTTAGAAATTGTGCAAGGGTAGTTCAACTTCACTGCAATAAAAAAACATATTTTTGACTTCATTATATTGTTCTGAACAACTTGTCAAGTCATTTCATTAGCATGTGATGACCAAAAGTAAGCACTCTGTAAGAGTTACTGGGTTTTCATGGTTGATGAGATGGGAAGCAGTGGAGCAGGCTAAAAGTCCATAAACCTATGTCATGTAACCTACATTTATCATTCTGTTGACATGACACATCAGGCTTACTTTGCATGATGTACATGAGGGCGAAAATGTCCTGTTACCCCTGCAGAAATGTAAACAATGTCTAATTTTATCTTCTCCAGATTAGGTGAATGGAACCATGAGTGATACAAGTAGTTAACCTGAACAACAAATTGTTGTCAGTGCCTGGATAAACGAACATCCATAAACAGAGAAGACAATGAACCAGGTATATTAATGATTTGCAACAACAATTTGGCCAAGAAGCTCCACCAAAACAAACATTTCTGTGATAGAAGCATAAACTCTTTGCAACAGGCAAGAACCAGAAGGCCATCAGCCAGAGGTTCACAGTGCCAATCTGTTGCAGTATCACCACAAAAGTAGATCCCTAAACGAATGGTTAAGCTTGGAATACAATGTTAGACAATGCAAAAGCATGTTAATGTTGACTTAAAATTGTACCACTGCCACCCATTATTCATTCAGGAGCTATCAGACATAGACAGGATATGTTAACCCTTTGGGGTCCAATGTCGAGTGACACTCGACAGTGCGTTCCCTTGCATGAGGTCTAACGTCGAGCGTGGCTTGACGTATTGCCATGCTTTCTGTCGTTTCCAAGAAGCTCATGCCATCTATTTTGTGCTGTATGAACTCCTTGGAATATTTAGCGATATTAATCTTGTAACTCCAGGTTTTGCTTTGTTATTGAGGTGCTGTTGTGTGACTGACATTTATATAAATATCAAAGTATCGTGCAAAAGCTATTCTTGTATTCCAGGTTATTTTGAAACTATTATGTAATGTATTTTTGTTAGAAGTGAACACCTTTGCGCGGGGCTTACGACGGGAGCCGCCACAGAACATTTTCTGGGGTGATTGTAATGAAATATTATCTGCTGACTGTTACACGATTTTAATATAAATGGTTCCCCCTAGTCATAAAATGAACAAAAATAAAACAATAGTATTTGAACCAAAAAGTATTTCGTTTCAGTCCCTTCGAGTGGCCCTCGTGTGAAATAGGTTCATGATCTTGTGTTTATACACCCCATACAACCACGTAACTAATGCTATTCACACTGATCTGCAACATAGATCAGAGAAATCTGCAAGCAGCCAAAACAGTTGGTGACAGTCGGCCTGCAGGGAAATTTTATCGTGAAAACCATGGTTCACATCGGGTTCACGTCCTATCCAAAGATTTACAGTTGTAATTACGTCACTTCATCAGCTGATTTTCGTCATAGGATCCGTGATAATGGCGGCGCAGTTGAAATGTGGGACTGTGTTTTAAGTTCTTTACAAAAATCTTCGGAAATAATCTACTAATTTTGATGTATGCTCGTTGAAGATCAGTGTTATTAAACGTCCGTTTTTATGATTTCGATCTCATTTAGGACAGGTGTTTGTATTAACGTTGTTATTATGAGGTCTACATCACATACTTTCGTCGTTTTTATCTGAGTGTATTATCTTTTCGGAATGGATGTGTTCATGAGGGGAGATGTTTTGTTTTTAGAGCGTGGTATAATAGTGATCCGTGATGGTGGTCATGTGGCACCGTGAATGATGGTTTATTTTTTAAACTGATTGTTTTGTAATTGATGCAGAAGTGAAAAGAATGGCTTCACGGTGTATGTATGTTGTTATGTTAGTACGTATAGTATCCAAAAACACACATGATCTGTAACTGAGGAGTTTTCTTGTTGCAGAATAATTGTAATTGTGGTATATGTAAACTTAACCTAACAAGTTGCAGTTAACGAATAATGTGTATTGCAGAACAATTTTCTGTTTTTAGTAATTGTTGGTTATTCTGTATTTGATTATGAGATGTTGTAGAGTTAGTGAGACTCGGGTGGTAGAAACAGTGTTTGTAGTAAGTTTCGATGATAATATCCTGCCGCCGGCCATGAAAGGGTGAGTTTGACCTCACCTTTGTGACTGTTAGGATAGATATTATAAGTGCTTCAATTCTTGCGGTGCTTGTAATATTTTCTATGCCTGTCTGTAAACTTGCGAAGTTATTGTTGATATTGTGTGTATATCATAGTGAAAGTGAAATGTATATGCAGATCACACGCTTTTTGTGGGGCTTCGGTCCCAAGACCTCCTTGAAAAGCGAAAATTCGCGAATAATTAAATGCTCCCTTCCAAAAACTAATGTTGTATTTTATTTATTTTTTCAGAGATTGTATGATGGGGAGGTACTGCTGCCCCCCCCCCCCCCCCC
>JGI20166J26741_11237782_pt1 | contig 14138 bp, 10 predicted proteins | sample TergutCu122P5_FD_26741 | JGI IMG/M metagenome (IMG submission 26741)
GGAGATTATGCAGCATGTTTAAAATATTCAGTATGTATATTTGTTGAATAAATATTTAAAATGTAGTGTCTGGAGGTTAGCGCTGCGGTACGACATATGTCGTTACGACATATATATATATGTCGTTGGGCTTTAAAAGGTTAACAAAAGGAAGTCCATCAGTGTCCATTGCATGTGTCAGCTTAATCACCTTCTTCAGAAACTTGTAGACCTATCTTCACAAATCTTTAATTGATTTTGCAAGAGTAGCTTATGATAGTTCTGTATAAAGTGATGTCTTAGCAAATGACTTGGTTGCCAAAAGAATATGTACTGTGTAAAATGATGCAAGTTTCTAGAAATGTCTGTCTATCTGAGTGTAAGTGCCAGCATATACCAGTGTCAGAGTTGGCAGCTTTTGTGCTGAGGAAGTCTGTAGTAGCAGAATTTTTTTAAATTGTTACCCGCTTTCACTCCGATACAGGAAGTCTGTTTATATGACCATGCATATGAGGGTTGGTGCATACTTTTACTTTTCTGTAGTTAGTAGTAACATGTTGGACATGCGACCTTGTGAGACTGGATCGACGCCAGGAACACTTACTTTAGGTTACGAAATGATATATGGTAAGATATAATGAGAAAAAGTGCAATTTTTTATAAGGTAGAATTTTTTTTTAGATTGCAGAGTACCAAATGGCAGCCATATAGAAATATTAAGTAGCTTTTGGTGTGATGGTGATGCCTAATAAAACAATAGAAGATGTACTGTTTGGTATGTAGGTAGGTCACAAATATATGTATGTGCGCATTATGTATTAAATATCGCGTTTAAATAAAAATTATAAATGTGGCAATGGTGCAATATTTTTGGGTTTGTGTATAAAACTTTTACCTGTACAGAAACCTTACTTACATAATATTGTCACAAACGGTAATAATAATATTAATAAGGGTAAAAGAAAGTAAAGGAAAAGTTTTCCTGTCCCCACCATGAGTATATATATGAGATGTATAGTGCAACTCATTCTTACCATCAGCACTGTGTTTAGGTGAGCAGTTAACTTCACACCTAGGCCGCTCTAATTCCCAGTAAAGAACTGTGGTATCCCTTGTGTAGGAAGCTGGACAACCCACAGAGCCAGTCTGGGTATTTTGGATATAAGAAAACTCTCTTGGCCCTTCGAGGATTTGAACTCCAAATCATCCAGCCTATGCCTGGTTGCTGTGCTTTGCTACCCCATCTCTGAGAAATTTATAAATGAATTTAATAATAATAATAATAATAATAATAGCTATGTGGACGTAGCAGTCTGTGCAACAGGAGAGTGAACCTGGTGAGTTATGGGCATATCAACTCATTAATTTTCAAGTTTGTCTGGGTACGGACGCATAGGACATAAGTAAGAATGCCGAGTTCTGCCCAGTACTTCTTTATTAATACTGATTTACGTAACTTTTCTCTACAGACATGGACGTTTCTCCTCTGGAACACATCTTCAGCTTTGGAGCTGCTGGATCTTGGAATCAGGGTGTTGGTCCAAATAATGACAGTTTTGGAAATAGACAGTCTGAAGTGAATTGGATGTTGATGCCAGAAACAGGACAGCCAGGAAGGAGGCACAGATGTGAGAAATGTGGGAAAACATACACATGGAAACAAGGATTGCTTGATCATGTGCGTTTTGTATGTGGCAAAGATCCGCAGTTCCATTGTGACTTTTGTAACTACAAGACTCATCGTAAGGGAAACCTCAACAGGCACATATTTTTACTTCATAAGGTCCCTCCTTGTATGAAGTAGTAAGAGATGCATGTGGTATATTTTGTTACGTGATTATTGTATTTAATAATTTAATATGTGCCATTCTGTAATTTGTTGTAGGGTATGTGTGATACAGTTATGCTAGTTTTGTGCCTTGTAATGGGCCAGTTGTACTGACCATGGATTATGGGTAAGTATGGAGTATTTGTGGAATGGTGATTGGCAAGGGAATGCAGAAATGCTTGAGAAAATCTGCCCTAGTGCCTTTTTGTCCACCACAGATCCCACATGCACGGAATCTGGCCTTTTCTGTGAGATGTGAGTGGCATATGGCCCAAGCTATGTCACAACCGTGTCATTGTGAAGTCACACACCCATGTAATCAAGTGAAGATGTTCTCTATATTTTTAATATGTTACATTCTTATGTATGAATTTCAAATGAAAATAAACAGATTGGAGGGTATATAGTTAGGTTGTGTTCAGGAGTATCTCACTGTCCATTGTGATGTGCGGTATCCACGGTGCTGAAAATATAGTTTCTGTTTCGATGGTATATGCCATTGCCTAGTGTTGTGGATGATTACTGACTGTGATATCTAGTGATATCACATCCCAGAAGACTGTGGTCTAAATATTTCTCTTTTTGGTAAAGACCTGGTATGGCATTAGAATTCAGGAATGCTGTGTTATGCTCAGTGAATGTGTTGGGTGTTGTATGGTGACTGAGATAGAGTGATTAATTTGTCTGGATTTGATAATTGGTATTTTGTGTTGTGAAAAACTGATTGTGAATTATTTGTTTAGTTTTGAAATTAAACATGTTACATAAGAAGGAAACTTCTGTTAAAAATGAAGCTTGTATATTGGCTTTCTTTGGAAAAATGTTTCACTTTTCTGTTTATGTCAAGCAAACAGTGATGCTTCCTGTGATTGTCCACATATATACAGCATGCACCCAAGTCATAAGATTGGGGGGGTTTCAGTTGACATTATATGTAATTTTTCAGGAGGAGATGAAGGCAGTGTGGACTTCTGAAATGTTTAAACCATACCAGATTATACAGTATCATAATGTAGAGGACCACAGGACGGTGTGTTTTGTATATTGCTAAATTATGGCTGTACAGTCAGTGTCTTGAGAGGCAAACAGGCCATGCAATGGCTCGGGTCATAAGTTATTAGTCTGTCACTGTGGAGACCCAAGTTCAATGCCAGGCCAGTCCATTTGGGATTTGTGGTGAGTAAAAGGGTGCTGGGACAGGTTTTCCATCATTTACTTTGATGTTTCTCTGTATCACTCCACCAATTCCATGTCATCCTCCCAATGATGCATATTTGCATTTAGTATGTCTCCCACCAACACAGTATGATCTTAGCAGTTGATGGCATCATTCAGTAACATACACAGCACACACTAGACAGAAAACCAGTGTTTGAAATAAGTGTGCAAGACATAAAAACTTTATTTAATAAAAGGACACATCTCTTAATAGGCATGTTGGCAAAATAGCGAAAAGCAACTATTGGCTTTGTCATGTCTGTCTGTCCGTCTGTATGGATTGAACGACTCGGCTCCCATTGGACAGATTTTCATTAAATATGACATTTGAGTATTTTTAAAAAATGTATCGAGAAAATTCAAGTTTCATTAAAATAGGTCAAGAATAATGGGTATTTTGCATGAAGACCAATGTACATTGTTGATCATACCTCACTGATTTCTTCTTATAATGTGGAAATGTTTGAAAGAAAAGTTGTAGAGAAATCACAACACATATTTTATGTTCAGTCACATTTTTATGAAAATCATGTAGTTTATGAGATAATGTGGAAAAAATATGTTGGAGCCGGACAGGCCACAGAGGACAACATTGTGCTCACACTTTGTATGCTGGATAACTAAGTCTACAAATACACACACAATATGTAATACCTGTTGCTTTTCCACAAGCAACAGTGGTTGCATGAACTCTATTCAATGTTACATTATACATATATTGCCTGTCTTAAATGAAGCATTCTATGGTATTTATTGAAATGGATCTAAAAATGTACAGAGTGGTAGTCGATGTTGTGGAGCTTGGATCCATTTTAAATTATTTTACATATCCATTACAGTAAGTGCATGTTACAGCAAATGTTAACCAATTAGAATTATTTTAGCTTAATTGACATTGTGTATAAAAACTACAGACATATAGCATAACAGAGTGGTCCTAACATAAACTATGTGGATTATGCTGAAAAGTAGTACAGGTGTGTATGCTGATTGCAGTATAATTCACAACAGTAAAGTTAATATAGTTTTCTCGCAAAAAATTGTGTTACCAATTTGGACCTTCTGTGTACAAACCATTCACCTTTCCCATTTTATCTTTTTCTGCCTCATAAAATATGCCTTATCATTCCATGTGTTGAGGAATAGTGTACCTTGACCTAGCAGAACACTATATCTGCTCTTCTTTGGCATTATTTTTCTTTTTAGATACGTTTGTAGTTATGTCTGCAGTGATGAGTTGTAAAACTGTGCTGTTAGCTGTGCCGTGTTGATTTGTGTATAACAAATGGTGGACTGTGGATTAAATTTCATGAAAGTTTTTACTGAAGAATTTGTCAAACCTTTATTGGCATAAACCATTGTTGGTTCAATTGGGCAACACTGATGGACATTTTGTGAAGATGTGTGTGCATTTTGAGTGGAAGTTGGTAAATATTTATCAGAAAGAATAATGATTTATATACAGAAGTTGTAGAGAAAAATCAATCACACATTTTATATCCTCTAAATGTTTTGTGCAAGTATTATGGTTTTTTAAATAGAATTGATGGTCAATAAGTGTATTTTCTGACATGTCATTCCTTCTGTATGAAGTGGTGTCATCAAGTTTGCGTCCTGTTTTTGTGTTTGTCATCATGTCTGACTGGTGATGCATATCGTGGCATCTGTGCTCTTCCATTAGATGTAAAGTGGCTGGAATCTGGAGCTGATCATTCACCTCCATCTAATGTCAGGGTTACCATGTGTGAAATTTTATTTCCATGCCCCCTGTCTGCCTTCATGACATGTTGCTTAGGCACAGGGATGTTTTATTGTTCACTGCCTGTAGATTTGTGATGTGCTGCTATGCCCAGCTCTTCTTTCAATAAATTTTTGTACAGATATATGTTTGGTTTATGCTCTATAGAAGAGTTTTTTAGTGACAGGACATTTAAAGAGTGTGTGTATGTGCATGGGTGTGTGTGTGTGTGTGTGTTTGTAGTATTTACATAAAATGGTGTAGGTGCAATTTTATGTGATATGTGATTCACATTTTGCCCCAATATCTTTGAAGACTATGTTGTTGAATCGTTTTATAAGTGACAGTGCTCTTGAATGACCGTCTTTAAACTGCCGACACTAGTGGTCACTTTCTCTAAGTTATTATGCACAGAAATATGTTTGTTCAGAGTTAGTTGAATGTTACTGACCGGTGTTCATGACAGACATTTCGCATCGTGTCACGGCTATTCGTGAATGCAGTGCACAATGTATACACCTGTATTTTTTTCCATCATTCCTAAAGTATACTTTTAATTAAGGCTTTGGTAAATAGCTGCCAGCTTTTGAGCTTCCTGCTTCCTTTCACCAAGCATTTATACACTTTACTGCCACATCATCTTACCAACTTCTACGGGTGATGTTACGCAGTTTGACAGAGCTTGTCTGTGTAGACATGGTTACTTTTTGGAGGAGCAACATGTAATATGTCTGTGTACAAATGACACAATCTACAATGTATATGAGAAAGAATGGAAGTTGTGGGCCATATTTTAAGCGTATGTGTGTGTTTATATATATATATATATATATATAAAACAATGAAGCAGAAGATCAGAGTCTTCTAGGATGATGTGTTGTTTGTTGGGTAAGTATTTCTGATGAGATCTGCACTCTTCTGCAGTTTTACACAGTATAGATTGGTAGTTTGTTACCGATATTATAGGACAACCTATCCATCCCCTCATCAAGGGTCAAGCAGTCCAAGAATGCCAGGAATAGTTAGGTGCAGTGTTGTGTAGAGAATGATGTGTGTGGTGATCAGTTCTCACAGAACATGGCTGTAGTGAATAGGGTTAGTGGATCATGGGGAACTCAGAAAGGGAAGGAGAAGAAGGAAGTGGATTGCCTATGGAGTGCCCTGAGGTACAATGACTGCATAAACATGAGGCCACCACTTTCTATGAATTTTCTGTGTAACTGCACACCAAGTGTGCAGCATTTTTCTTGGACTGCTTGAAGGCCGATTCACACATAGCATGCCGCACCCATGCCATGCCGTGCCGCTAAGGGTTTATAATGTGTCTTTCCCATTTGATTTACACAGTGTGGCCGTGTCTGATTCACACTTGCCATGCCATGCCCATGATGCGCCCATGCCATGCTCTGACCATGCTGTTCTTCTCAAGGCCATGGCACAGCACGGCCATCGAGAGACGGCCTGTGGGCTACCTGCCCATGTTCAGCTTCTTCCAGCTACCATGCAGAGTTCCACGAAGATTGTTATCAGAAGCATACCAGTCCTCCTCACGATGATCCATACCTACGACTGTAAAGAGTAGTAGTAGCACACTACAAAAAAGACGATCTGTTAAATTGTTGGACTAGCAGTTCGGGTATTTCCGGCTACCATGCGAACTTTCACAAAGGACACGGCACTGTCTGAGCAGGGCAGGGGTGCGACATGGCATGTGTGAATTAATGGCATGGCATGGCAGGGGAACGGCATGGGCACAGCATGCTATGTGTGAATCGGCCTTGACCCTTGAGGATGGAATCAATAGGGTTGTCCTGAAACATTGGTAACAAACTGCCAGTCTTTGCTGTGTAAAATCCCAGAAGATGGCAGATATCATTTACATCACATCAGGAGCCTGAAATCATGCATGGTTCCTGTTTTGAAGGGTCATAATGCTTTCATATTTTGGGATGGTTAAACAGTTTTGACCCTGAAGATGGGCATGCTGTGACCCTCTGAAGGCAGCGTAGCATCGCAGAATACTTGTATTTTTCATAACACCACTGTGAGAACCTGAAATGTCACAACAATGAGGTATTAACATGTTTGTTTAAATTTGTATATTTTATGTGTGTCTTTCATGTATAAACAATAAAACATTGTAATGTTTACATGATGAGATATTTTCTCTACCACTTACATAGTAATGTATCAAGTGAATGTATTACCCGGTATGTGTTGCTTCAAATTGGTGTCACTTTATTCTGTTTTATTTTTAGCACATTTTTGGCTAACATCATCTCCAGGCATAGTTGGGTGTTCTGTCCAAACAACTGTATCATGATTTTACATTATTTGAAGCTCACATTCAGATTGTATTAATATTATATTTTGTCATCAGTACATGACATTCTTTTGGCCTTTTGTGATCCTTTTTGGCAACTAAATGCATTTTATTTATCAGTTCATGTCAAAGACGGTATATAAGTGTGGTCCTTGCTACATTAGGGGTATGTCAAATTGCGAGTTCCTAGATCTTGGCACAATGAAGTTTGCATCATTAGCAGTACTGATCATTGCACCTGGGTGATCTGCACTGCTGAGTCATGTCCAGGCAGCCCAGGGTTTGAATATGTGCCCAAGATTTGCTGCCATGGTAGGTTGTAATGATATTCCATGGTTTCTGCAGGTAAATGGTGGGATAGTCCATCGAGATAGACTATGAACACTTATGCATTATTTTTAATCCACCCATCATTATTCTTCAGTATGTATTTCAAAAGGGCCTGGGGTAGCGTAGTGGTTAAGTCGGACGGTCCCGGGATCGATTCCCAGTGGTGTCACTGGGGATTTTTTCCATGGTACCCCCGACAGAACCATGTGCCCTGAGGTCGATTCAGCCTCTGAAAGTGAGTGCCAGGGATTTCTCCTGGGGTAAAGGCGGCCGGTGCGTTTGGCTGACAACCTACCACCCTTGTAGTGCTGAAACATCAAGAAAATTCGGGGCCTTAATCTACCCGGAACCCCTTGGGCCACCTCGGCCTGTCGCGGGACACCTTTACTTTTATGTATTTCAAAAACCAGGGTAAACAGCCACCAGTTAGTCTGTTGATTGTGTAGAGAATCCCACTACCCTGTTGAAGCAGATTTGCATGCTGGTGTTGAAATAATCACATCTGATGTCAAGAAGATGTCGTGACAGACCTTTATATCAGATCGAGTGTATTTGAGTTGTTTGTTTGTTATTTTTGTTGTTACAGTGTTGCGTCAAAAGTTCACTCATCTCTGCTTTACATTTTAAAAATTGTTTGTAGTCTGAAGTTAAATTAAAGTGTAATTAATCAAAACATATGAAATGTAAGAAGACCACAATCCTTTGGGCCATGATGCCATGTGGTTACGTTGACGGATACCAGCACATTGGAAGAACGGTCTTCCACTTTCTTCAGTGGGAAATTTTGATACCTGTGTATTGAACTACATGACATCATATCACAGAAGATTGTCATGATGATTGATCACTGCCAGAAGAACCTCAAACTACAGAAGATGTATCTACTTTTATACATTTTGTTTCTATTACTACTAATTAAGTTTTTTTTTTTCTTTCCACAGAAGTCAAGATTTCTCCCTTGGATCAATTTTTCAATTTTGGTGTGGCTGGGACTTGGCTGCATGGTGCTGATCCTCAGTTTGGTACAAGTTCTGGAACCAGGAAGGCTGATTTGAGTGAATTATTTATGCTGACTGATGAACAGGGGTTGACAAAATATGGATGTGAGAGATGTGGAAAGCTATATAAATGGAAGCAAGGGCTCCGTAATCATGTTCGACTTGAATGTGGGAAACCTCCTCAGTTTCACTGCAGTATTTGTACTTACAAAACACACAGAAAAGAAAATCTCAACAGGCATTGTGTTTTACTGCACAAAATGAGTCCGTACACAAAGTAGTGCAGAATATGTGCAGTACGAGAGGAATGAAAATGGGAAAAGGGAAGTGCGATATTATGTTTATCTTGTTTGCTACCTTTGAGAGTTGAGCGCAGTTGTTCCTGTCCTTTATAATTACTGTGGTGGTGAAGTCCAAACTTTCAACACTGCCAGTACCAGAGCTCACAATTGGACATGATCTTTTGCCGGTTCATTCCAATTTCTGTCTTACGGACTGTATCCTTGTGCTCTGTTGTAATTTTACTCTTCTGCTCCAGTCTTCTGTAGAGGTTTTTACACCAAAATTGTATTTCTTTTTAAATAACCAACCAGACGCATTAATTATCCAAATTTATTCTGTTATAAGACTCTACATGTTTCGGGCATCTTCTTTGCCCATCATCAGGAGTTTTCTACTGTACATTCGGCACTGGTAAGTTTCATGCAGGTTTCTGATGACTGCTTCCAAGCAGAGTCAGGATGAAACTGCAAGCATTTCCATCCTGACTCTGCTTGGAAGCCCGAAACGTGTAGAATTTCATAACAGAATAAATTTGGATAATTAGTGTGTCTGGTTGGTTATTTAAAAAGAAATCTATTACGATGCACGGTAACATGAATGTAAAGTTTACCAAAATTGTACTTTCGTGTTTCCCCATTTGAAATATGTATCCAGTGTACTGTAACCTTTGTAATATTTATTACCCTGTAAATTCTCAGACAAATTATTTCTGGTCTTAATAACGTTTTTCTCCAGTATTCATGTTAATAAATGCTAAGGTTAGTGAATACGTATCAGTATAAGTATTTGAAATGAATATGTATTAATATGTATATCTTGAATATACTTTTTGTATAAAACATTACTTTTTTATTCTGTTTACCACAGCTGCATCACATAAAGCTCACTGAATGATGCTTGAATTCTTTTAAATGAATGTAAATAGAAATATTACCATCAGAAGCTAAAAAAAATAATTGTAATTTGGCACAGTTGTTAATTTTTGGTACACTGAGATTTCTAGACAAGTGACTGTGTTACGGTCGGCCTACTCCTGCCTCCTGAGACTCACTGCATTACTTTATCCTACTACTGTCTTTATATGGCCTTGGTATTGCCAGCATTGGTGTTTTTAAAGGTTGTAATTTCTGTAGTTGACAGTGGATTGATGTATTGGACGTGGGTGTCCACTGCCTGTGCTGTGATTATAGCAGCTGTGACAGTTACGAAGCTTTCATAGTTACTAGACAGTCAGATTCAAACTTTGAGGCTGCTGAAAGTGTCTTTCATTATGATTGTTCTTGATTTCCAATTTTTTATTATATAGGTATTCTACAGGTTCAATAGTTTTAATGAGTTTTAATGAAGGTCCTGGTGCATTGTAAATATGGTGAATTTATTGTTCATCCATGTTGTGCCAGACTTCTGTGATTTGTATAAAAGGATTCTGTGCGCAATACTGTAAGCCAACAGATATGTCAGCTGCAGATGTATGGATACATAAATGTGTTTTCTGTTGGTTGCATAAATGGAAATGTGTGTTGTTATGATGACAGGTCACTTGCTGGCTTATTATGTACTATTTGATGTATTTATGATGGATGTGTAATATATATAAATGCAAGTTTGTTGTTGGTTTTCTGTCATTTTCCAGTTGCCTACAGCAGGTTTATAATTTGAGCAGTAGTTAAAATCACTCTGTGAAAACAGTTAAAATGAATAGTGATGATATGTGAGCAGATACTGTAGTGTCAGGGGGACAAAAGGGGAGAAAAGCAGGTCAGCATGAACAACAATGCTGTTAAAGCTACGCTCTGTGAAATGTTGCCATGAATGATCTGAACATGAGAATGACACACGGTCTAGATCATCTGCACAGACTATAACAGGGAGTACTCAGGGAAGCAAGATTTGAAATTCTTACAGACGTGTTGCTGAAGATCAAGTCTTTTGAGTGAATAGTTCCTGATATTTCAGACGACCACAGTGCTGTCATCTTCATGGACTGCTTGACCATGAAGTTGAAGGCACCACATGCCTTCAAAACGATGGAAACTACTCACATGACAGAATACTTGAATCTTGATTACTCATTGTTGTTTTGATATTTACTCCACACTTTTGTAAGATAGCTTTATGTTTTAAATCATTGTGTAAGTATTCTTGCATGTTTTTCAGTCTTGTTTAAATAGTCATTTCCGTTCTGTTTTTAATTGCATGTGTAAACTTTAATTTCTTAATGTCAGAACGTTATCCTATCTGCATAGAGTTAACTGCTGTGTGTTACAATATTGATAAGCAAGGTAACCATGTTGTGGATGGAGAACAGTTACTTATATGTGATATAATAAGTTGTGACAGTATTTTGTTATATAGGATTGTAGTATCACAGAAGTACCTCTGTTTGATCATCATTGCAGTTTGTTCACCATTTTCTTATCTGTGGACTGAAGGATCTCTTTGTATGTTGACCATTTATTTTTACAGTTATGTATTTTACCTGAATATAAGATTACCTGCCCCATCCCCCTTACACTTTTAATTTACAGAAAAATTCCTTTACAAAATGCATTTAACTTTTTGTGCAGTTAGAATGCGACCCCAAATTTGGAGTTGATGAATAAAAAAATTCTTTTCTCATAGTTGGGTAAATATGATAATTTGCATCAAAATGGATTTATGATACTTTTCATTGTGTGCCTTGGTAAGTCACTAATTTATGGATCAAGAGATTTTGTGTCTTTTCATTATGTGCTTTGTTTTTATCAGTTACTCAGGTTTTTACAGTAGTGAGCATGTAGATTATAGTCTGTTTTGTTGTTACTATCCGTAGATTTGTGAAAGGGTACCTGTGTTTTAGAAGCAGTTATTTCTCAGAAATGTTTGTACTCACCTCCAAGACAACTCTGTGTCACACCGCATAAGACCACAGTGGTCATATCTTTGTCATCTTTTTGTATTATTTCTGACACTGCTGTTGCTGAGTAATGTTCAAGTCTGCTGGGATGTGGTGCCATGTCACCTGGTAGATAGTGACTAACATATAAAGGAAAGTACAGTAGAACTCCACTTATCTGGATTGATTGGGACAGCAAGCCATCCAGATATGCATAAAATATCGATAACTGGATTTTTCTTTGATAATAGGCTACATTGGCGGTATGAAGGGGAAAAAATTTCTACTCACTGCTGTTAAAGGCTTCATATTTATTTACTTACAAATAAAACATTAATATATAATTCCTTATATGTATTTGACAATTGGGGGAAGAACTTAAGCCATAAAAAGATGTAGTACAATTACAGTGAAAGTATGTTTACTCGAAGGGCCAAGCCAGTCCAGATAATTGGTGAACGGGATAACCAGCATCCACATGAGTGGAGTGTTACTGTAATGCCTTCAAAATGTCAGCAACTACTTACCAAACAACATGGGGTAACAATGCAAAAGACTTGAATCTACTGTATTTCTGCTTAATGTACTGAGATCAGTAATCATATGGAATGGGTATGCAAGCATAAGCTTGCACCAAAATGGTGATATACAACTATTAAACTGCACATTACACTTCCAAGAAGACTGTAATCCTCAAAATGGAACTAACCTTTGGTGTGCATCTGGTATGGACAGTAACTGTGTGTCTTTTCTTTGTCTAAGATGAGGGGTGGATTTACTGTGAAGCTAATGAAGCTGAAGCTTCAGGGCCACTCACTTGCATGGGCCCCTTCCAAGGCCCTGGGAGAGGCCCTAAATAAATATTCACTTTCATACCTAATTTTGTATTTGTCATTTTGTATTCTTATTCTTAAAGAGGGCCCCCAAAATTGTGTTAGCTTCAAGCCCCCAAAATGTGGATCTGCCCCTGACTAAGATGTAGGTATATTTACCTACAGTGTGTTGGTTACTAGCTGATATGATAGGAAGTGTAATTTGAGATTGTATATTTTATAGGTTTGCCATTTATGAAATAAAATAAGGTGGCCAAACGCATTTGCCATAGGCTTGGCAGTTTGAAGAAGACGTGAGAATCTCATAACTGAAAAAAGTTTTCATAAGTTCTTAACTTATTTGGAATTATTTGTATGTAATGAGTGCAGTGCATCCCTGAGTGTGTTATGGACTAAATTTGATTATGTTTACGGACTTCAAGAACAGGTGTTCAGTACCTAGTGTGTGTTACATGGTAAGGTATCCCACAAACAGGACTAGGGAATGAAAGATACAGTTGAATTTCTTGCAGACAGATTTATCACCTACTATAGTTTATTCTTTTGTTCCATAACCTTATCAAAATCAATGACCTTGGGGCAGTTTCTGAAATTATGTTTGTGTTTTCTTTTTCAGATAGCAGCTTTGATGGAGATACCAAACGTTGGTCTGGTTGGTCTGTGACTTGTGGTGATGTCTTGGCAAGTTTGGGTACTTCAGAGTTAGTGGTTGTGAAGAAAGAGTCAAAAACTCCTTCAAAAGAGAGCAGTGCGCCAAAAAAGACGACAACTCGAGCTCGTGGGGTATTTCCTTGTGAACGCTGTGGACGGTCATACGTTCGCAAAGACTCCCTTCAGCGTCATCTGAAATACGAATGTGGCAAGGAGCCTACTTTTCAATGTCCATTCTGTCCACAGCGTTGCAAACGCAAAGCGCACCAGATTCGTCACATCCGCAGGCAACATAGCGACATGATAGATGTGATAGAGCCAAAAGGTGATTCCAGAATCATGGACACTAGCAATGAGTAGAAAGTTGTAAAATTATGCAGTTTTTACACCTGAGTGGTATTCTTGCTTAATGTGACATTGACAGGGAAGGAAATGGTGGACACTTGTAACTTAATAGTATCAGTAAAATATCATACCCCCTTACTTTGCCAGTGAACTAATTAAACCATGTTTTGCTAGGCCATCTGTACTACATTCTAACCAAAGAGTAGTGGCTGGTTTTTACTTAACATGTAATTCATATCAACCTATTTCACCTTTGTTACCATTGTCTGAAGAATTGCAACATTGTCGTTTTCCAGTTCAGGAACAGGCCCACTGTTGGAAGCTTTCTGCTGCCAACCTTGTTCGCATACCAAGTGGTATTTATAGTTTTGCGTTTTATCTGTTTGACATATTTAATAGTTGGCAATACGGAACAACAGATGACAGGAATTTTATCTTATTCCATGCTAGTCACTGCTTCCTGCCTTTTATAGTTTTGTGCAGATTGGTTTGTTGTAGGTGGAAGTGAGGTTTTAAGGTGATCATGGGTTTGTAGTTAGCATACATATGCATTCTATTTAATTTTAAATACAAGGTGGTTCAAATATGACCGGGACTGATTTGTGTGTAAACAAGCCGCACTGCGCAGCAGCTGTGCGGCATTGAGAGAGTGAAGCCACAACCTCCACCCTCCCTCCTGCTCGGGTTAGAACCTGTTCAGTCCTGTCTGGGAGTTGCTAGAGTGATGAGCGAACAGAA
>JGI20166J26741_11238893_pt1 | contig 14136 bp, 10 predicted proteins | sample TergutCu122P5_FD_26741 | JGI IMG/M metagenome (IMG submission 26741)
TGGCGCCGGTGAAGGCGCCACGGACGTGCCCAAACAGTTCGCTTTCCAGCACAGCCTCGTTCAAGGCCGCGCACACGACGCTCACATACGGATGTTCGCGGCGAGCGCTGAGCCTATGGATGGCGTGCGCGGCTAAATCCTTGCCAGTGCCCGATTCGCCGAGTAACAGCACGGGCGCGTCGCTGTCGGCCACCCGTTCCAGGATGCGGTAAACGTTGCGCATGGCCGGGGAGGTTCCCACCAGCCCTTCAAAGCCCGTGTCCGTCTCGAGAAGGCGGGAAAGCTCAAGTATTTGCCGTTCATGCGCCAGAAGCGTTGAAATATCCGTTAATGTTTCCACAACATAGATCTTGCCGTCTTCCAGGGACAGTCGGCGCGATTTTTTTATCACAGAAAGCCAGGAACCGTCCTTTCGTCTGATTGTGCACTGTTTCTCGTTCTCGATGACGTTGTGGAACATGGGGCACCAAGCTTCAGAGACCTGGGCGCGGGCCTGTTGACAAATGTCACAGTCCAAGAGGGCGCATGACGTCCCCACGCTTTCCTCACGGCTGTAGCCGGTCATACGCTCGAAAGCGGGATTGCATAACAATATTTTGCCGTCTTCTCCCATGACGAACAGCCCTTCGCTGACTGAGTCAATCACTTGTTGAAAAAATGCTGGTGAGAACATGGCAGCCTCGGTGGTGCAGCGACAACTGTAGGATGGTGTAGCGACATCTGTCGGAAATGAATGTGAATGCTGTAGAAAAATTTTCTACAATCAATGAGTTATATTGTGGAACAGTTTATGCAGTATCCCTGGGGCAACTGAGCATGGCGACAGCGGCAAGGCAGCGCCTGGTCAACGACACGGAAAACCAATCTCTTTATTATTTGTATTCTTTGTATGGATAGGGGACAATTTTTAGAGATAAAAAACATTGTACAAAAATTATTGACAAGACGAAACCGCTACAAAATTTTTACCCCCGCAATTTTACATTTAAAAAATGCAGTCATAAACAATAGAATTTTTTCTCATCTGTTGCCGCTAAAGATTTCGTAGCAAGACTGTCAACGCCAAGGCATTGACGGGATCAAGTATCAAACTCACATGAAAAGGAGGAGAGAAGCATGTTGAAAAAATTTTCTGCGCTGGCTGTTGCCGGGCTGATCGCTTTACCGGGTTTTGCCCTCGCCGCCGGCGGCAAAAGCCAAACGGACTTAGAACGCAAGATCGAGGCGCTCGAGCGGCAGTTGCAAGAATTGAAGACCCAGGTGAGACAGCAGAACCAGGAGATGAAGACCCAGGTCGGCAAGCAGAACGAAGCTATCAGCAAATACGGCGACAAGGTCGACAGCATCGATAGCGCCATCGAGGAAAAATCCGAGAAATGGGATCTCGCCTCCCGCTTCCAGTTTTACGGCGATTACCGGGGCAGGTTCGATTATTACAAGGCCAGTAATGTTCTCCACGACCAGGAAAACGACACCCTGATGACCAACCGGCTGCGGTTGAACATGCAGACCAAGGTCACCGAGAATGTCGACTTCAAAGGCCGGTTGACCATGTACAAGGTCTGGGGCATGGAATCCACCACGGCTTCTGGCTTTAATGGCGGATTCCCCGTTTTTGACGGCAGCACCACCCGGACGCCCAGCGACAGCGCCCTGTATGTCGACCGGGCCTTTGTCAATTGGAACGCTATCGGCGGCGGGCCGATGTGGTTTTCCGTTGGCCGCCGGCCGACCACCGACGGGCCGCCGGCCCAGCTCCGCATGAACAACGACGAGCGGATGGCGACGCCGGTGGGATATATGGATTATCCCTTTGACGGGCTTACCATCGGCTACGGCTACAGTTGGGGCAATGACGCCTTGGGCGACGGACGGATCCGTTTCTGTTATGGCCGCGGCTTCGAAAACGGTCTCCAGTCCGACCATACCATGTGGACCAACGATACGGATTTTGCCGGATTTAATTGGGATATCTTCCAGCAAGGCCCGCGTTTTCTCAATCTTCAGGTCTTTGGCGCCTTCAATCTGTTCAACTATCCCAACTTCAACAGCGATTTTATAGACATGGCCGCGGCGCCTGGGATGTTTGGCGGCCCCCGGACCAATCTCGGCAATGTCTTCCACACCAGCGCCCTCTATATGGATAAGGTGCGGAATCTGAACTACTTCATCGCCGGCGGCTGGAGCCGGACTGATCCCAACAAGAACGGCATGTTCAACGATGTGGTCGGGATGATGATGGGGCAGACTGGCCCCAACACCAGTTCGGAAAACGGCTATTCGGTCTATCTCGGCGTGCGTTACGACATCAACGATATCGGTTTGAAGCTCGGCGCCGAATACAACCACGGCTCACAGTACTGGATTTCCTTTTCACCGGGCAACGACGATATCTATATGTCGAAACTGGCGACCCGGGGCAACGTTTACGAACTCTACATGATCTATGACCTGCCGACCGGCAAGGCGCTGTCGCAATACGCCAAGACCTTTATCCGGCTGGGCTGGCAGCACTACGACTACGACTATACCGGTTATTTCGACTGGAACGTGAAACCCTACGACGTCAACAGTATGCAGGCTCAGATGATGGCGATGGGAGGACGTGACGCGGTTAAACGCGCCGATCAGATTTATCTGACTTTCGAGGTGTATTTCTGATTTGTTTGTGATTGCCGCGCAAATCCGCTGTTCATGAAAAGGAAGGCTGAAAAAGCCTTCCTTTTTTTGTTGGCGCCGTCACGCGGCGTCCGTTCTCTTTTCCGGGTGGGCCGCCGCCTTTTCCTGTTGCTGCCGTTTGGTCTTGTATTTCTCGTTGACCCGGTAAACAAAAGCCAGCACTTCCGCCACCGTGGCGTAAAGCGCCATGGGTATTTCCTCGCCCACCGGCACCTTGGCCAACAGCTCAATCAGATTGGCATCCCTTTGGATGTGAACGCCAGCCTCCCGCGCCGCCGCGACGATCTTTTCGGCGATTTTGCCGGAACCGCTGGCCACCACCTTCGGCGCCGCCGATTTGCTCTGGTCGTACAGCAGGGCGACGGCTTTTTCCCGTGGCGCGTCCATATTCAGGCGGTGGCGCTGAGAAGGCCGCTGTTATCGGGCAGCGCTTTATGCAGCAGTTCTTTGATTGGATCCTGGGCGTCGGCGGCAAAGGACAGGGAAATCACCGCCGTATCGCCGATGGCGGTCCGTAAATCATCGGCAAATGAGGCGATAAAATCAGCCTTTTCCTGATTGTCGGCCCGCACGCGCAGCGCCAGGCCCTCCGGGCTTTTGACAAAATCAATGCGCAAAAAACCCAGATCGGTCAGACTCAGGAGCAGGCTGAATTTGGCCGTCATGGCATCTTCGCCGCCGCCTTGCCGCTGGCCGCCATCCTCTTCGACCAAGAGATAGCCGGTCTCAAGAAAGGGCAAGGGCAAAGGATAAATCTGCTCCTTGCCGGCGGCAAGCTGCGCCTGCGCCAGTTGGAACATCTCGATTGCCGACAACATGCTTTTGGCCTGGGTGGCGCCCTTATTGGCCTCGGCCTGGGTGGATTGCTGGATGATCTCAAGCAGCGCCGCCTTCAAACTTGTTTTGGCCGCCTCCGTTTTGCCTTCGGCGAGATTGCGCTCGAGGTTCAAACCAAGATGGCGCAGCAGTTGTTTCAGGATCGCGCCCTTATCGTCCTCTTGGGCGCTTGGCTGGGCCTCTTGCCACTGTAAATAATTGAACAGCGTCTGCTGGCTCTCCGGGGAAAGACGGGGCAAAATCGGCGGATCGGCCTGTCGCAACAGGGAAAGGAGGGTGGTCACGGCAATCGCCTTGTCGGCGACGGCGACGTTTTTCCCTAAAAACTGCGGGATGTTGGCGGCGCTGTCGGCCAGCGTGAAGACCATGCGCGGTTCGCTCGCTACCAGGCGCAGCGACAGAGTTTGCCCCGGCTGTAAAGGAAGGCTGGTTTCCGCCCGCAGGCGGCTGTCGCCCGTGGCCAGGATCACCTGGCCGCGAACGGAGGTATCGAGAACCGTGGCCCGCAGGATTTGCCCAAGCTCAAGATTGATTGGAATGGCGCCCCGCCCGCCCGCTGCCACGCTTCCGGCAACGACAGCGGTGACGGCGGCGGCGGGTTGGGTCGGGACAATGGCATTCATGGGAGGGAGGAATCATCCGTCCGGACATTTTCCCGCAACTGCCGGCGTTGTTCGTTCAGACAAGCGGCGATGACCGACGACTGCGTCTTTTGGTCAATATCATCAAAATGCAGGGCCACTTGAAAACGCCCGCCGCGCAGCCGCCGCCGGAAAACGACGCGGCCGAAGCAGCGCGCCTTTTTGCCGGTGGCGGCATCGAGGATAATTTCAATGGCGATATTGTCATTGGCCGGGCAATCGGCGGGGAAAAGCGCCAACGCGCCGCTGCCGGAAAGATCGAGGGTATTGCCGGTCAACGACCAGGCTTCCTCGCATTCCAGACAAGTCAGCGGCGCCAGGCTGATCGGCAAGGCGATATTGATCCGGAAAAAGGCGCGCAAGGTCGCCGGGTCGATCTGGCGCTGGACGGTGGTTTCCAGTGTGCGCGGGTCGGTCTGGTTGGTGATGATAACCGTCACCACCAGCGGTTCTTCGTCGTCGCCCCGGTCAATTGACAACAGACAAGGCCGCGTCACATGCAGGTTTTGCGGCAGACGATGCGGCGGGAAAAACAAGGTCAGCCGTGGCGGATCGACGCGGCGAATCTGGCAGTTTATCTGGACATAGCCGCCATCCTCCTCCTCCAGGCGCAGTATCGCCCACGCCTCGTCGGCAATGGCTGCGAAAACACTGTTCAGCTCAAATTGTTCTTCGGCCATAACCCCTCTGATTTACTACAAAACTGTGGCATTGCGCGCCTCGGCTTGCAGGCGGAGCATCTGCCTTTGAATGATCAGACAGCAACCGATGATCTTGTCGCGATCATCCTGGTTTATTTCATCGAAATGATAGGCAACTTCATAGAGGCTGGGCTGCGCCTCGATAACCCGCACCGGTCGCGCCAAAACGGTGATTTTTTGCCGGTTGCTGGCCGGTAAGACCATCTCCAGCCGCGCCCTCGGTTCGTCGGGCGGTTTTTGGGCAAAGGTGGCGAGGATGCCGCTGCCGGAAATATCGATGGTTCTGCCGCTTATCCGCCAGCGCGCCGGCGAATCCTCGGAAAAAACTTCCGGCTCGAACGAACTGCTGATAACGCTGGTCACGGCATCGACACGGAAAAATTCGCGCATCTGTTTGTAACTGAACGATTTGGCCGCCGCCATCAGCAAACGGTCATCGCTTGCCTCCAGCAACTTGCTCTCGAAGGAGACCGCCGCCCCCCCCATATCGATGGTGACAATGGCCATCGCCCCCATGTCGATCTGGGCGGCGGGCGGCAATATTCCCAGTTTGAACATCAGGGAAAAGCGCGGCGGCTGTTCTGGGAGATACCAGCCGTTTACCCGAAAACGCGCCTGACGGTCGACCAAGGGCAGGAAAATACGCGCCGGACGATTGCTAGGAATAGAATAGAGGACAGCCGAAGGATCGGACATATTAGAGCCTTAAAAGAAAGCGAATGCGCGGTCTTCGCGGTCTTGCCAGACCGCTTTTTCAGTGATTATACCGCCCGGTTTGAGCCATAGTAAAGTGTTTTCCCATGACGGCCCGCAAGCAAAGTTTATTATTCGCCGCGCAAAAATCCAGCCAGTTGCCGGCGGATGCGCGCCAGCGTTTCCACACAATCGTGGCTTTCGCCTTTCCGCACCCGTTCATACATGGTTGTCGCCTCTTCGCCCAGGTCGTGCAAGCCGCATTGCAGGATCATCCCTTTCAGGGTATGCAGCGCCAGTGACAAATCCTCTTGATGGCCATTTCGCAGGGCCTGGTCGGCCCGGTCGAGGTAGTCGTTCAAACTCCTTTGCGCCGACGCCACCAATTGCTCAACCATCTCATCGGGTAGTTGCGTCGCCTCCTTCATGGCGCGGGCTATTTCGGCCCGCAGTTCGGCGCCGCTCTTCTCAGGAGCATCGCCAGCAAACGGCGCGACCGCTTCTTCAGTCTCCGCCACTTCCGTCCGCGCCACTACCTCGCCCTCGGAGATATTCTCGCTGTCCCCTGTCCCCTGTCCCCTGTCTCCTGTCCCCTGTTCCCTGTCCCCTGAAATCTGTCCTCCGTCCTCCGCCCTCTGTCTTCTGAATTGCCGCCGCTCGTCGATGCGCGGCGCCAATTCCGCCATGGTCGCCAGAAGGAAATCGTATTTGAAGGGTTTTGAGATATAGGCGTCCATTCCGGCTTGCAAGCATTTTTCCCGGTCTTCGCTCATGGCATGAGCGGTCATGGCGACAATCGGGATATGGCCGCCGAGCAGCCGGTCGCCAAGCGCCACCGCCAGGTCGGCCGGCAGCCTCTCCCGCATCGGCAAACCCTGTTCCAGATCACGGATGGCCATGGTGGCGGCAATGCCATCCATTCTCGGCATCTGCACATCCATGAGGATCAGGTCATAATCGTCTTCGGTCAAGGCGGTCAGGGCCTCTAAACCATTATTGGCGGTGGCCACCTGGTGATGGCGTTGCAGCATCATCCGGGCCACGTCGCGGTTCATCTGGTTGTCATCGACTACCAAAATCCGCAAATTTTCAATCGCCTGCGCCGGCGCCAGATCGGTAATGCCGGCGCGTTCCACGGCCCCGGTCGGCATCAGGGGCAAAATGACATGGAAAGAGGTGCCGGAACCAGCCACGCTTTCGACCCAGATCCGGCCTCCCATCAGGCCGGCCAGTTGTTTGGAAATTGATAGGCCCAGACCCGTGCCGCCGTATTTGCGGGAGTAGGAAGGATCCACCTGCTCGAAACGGTTGAAAATCGTCTCGAGTTTTTCTTGCGGGATGCCAATGCCGGTATCGGTAATAATGAAATGCAGCGGTATCGGGCCGCCCTCTCTGGCCTGTTCCGAAACGATGCTGATGGTGATACTTCCCGCGTCGGTGAATTTGACGGCATTGCCGGTCAGATTGAGAAATATCTGTCTGAGGCGCAGCTCATCGCCCAGATACCATTCCGGCAGGCCCGCCTCCAGTTCGTTGAGCCGCAGCCGCAATCCCTTTTTCACCGCCGGCACATTCATAATCGAGACGACGCTGGCCAACAGGCCAGGCAGGTGGAAGGGCGCGGCGTTCAACTGGAGTTGCCCGGCCTCCATCTTGGAAAAATCAAGGATGTCATCGAGCAGGCGCAGAAGGTTTTCAGCGGAGGCGCTGACCGTCTTCATCATTTCCTGGCGCTCTTCCTCGTTTTCGGCCTGCCGCGCCAAAGAAGTCATGCCGATGATGGCATTCATCGGCGTGCGGATCTCGTGGCTGATATTGGCCAGGAACAGGCTTTTGGCCTTGTCCGATTCCTCGGCCCGTTCTTTGGCTTCTTGGTAACCGCCGATGGATTTTTGCAACTGATCGGCCATCTCGTTCAAAGCCATAGCCAACTGCCCCATTTCATCCGGGCTGGTGATTTTCAGGCGGGCCGAGAAATCGCCGGATTTGAAGCGGTTGACGCCGCGAACGATATTGGTCAGGCGCGTGGTCATGCTCGAAGCCAGCCAGATGGCGATGGCGATGACGATGGCGATCATGACCAGGGTGGAAATTGTCAGTATCCAGCCGGTCTTTTCCACGGATTCGTTGATCTTGGCCACGACCGTGTGACGGTCGCTGTCGAGCGCCGCCACATATTCTGTAGTGATTTCGTTGATTTTTGCCGCCGTTTCCGTGGCCGACCGGTGAAATTCGTTGACATCGGCGCCGATGGTGACAAAGCCGAAACCACGCTCATTCTGGCCATATATGCCGGTATAGTAAGGAATGGCGGCGGCGGTGGTCAGCTTCCACAGACCTGTCCAGAGGATGAGAAACGAGCCGGAACCGCCGTGCTTGGTCAAAGACATCCAGCCGGAGCACTGGGGGGCGAAGTTGAGATAGCGGCAATCGAGGCCGATATGGCCTTCTTTGGTCAGCTCTTTCACCGGTTTTTTCTTGTTGGTCTGATCGAGAAATTGCGGCGCTTTTTTCTCAAATTCGGCAAACGAGCCGTGCGATTCTTCCCACAACGGCAAGAGTTCGGAACTGATCCACGGCAAAGCCTCTTCGCCGGTTTGCGGATCATAGCCGACAATCGAATGGTTGCGGGGATGGCAGATGTTGCGGCCCAGGTAATCCCAGATAAAGGCGTAGTTGCCGCTACCGGCGTCGGCAATGTCCGAGAAGCGCTCGTCGGTCGGCAGCACATGATCGGTGAATTCCATCAGATGGATATGGTCGAGGGCCATGGTCACATAGCCGATCTTTTTCCCGTCTTTGAACACCGGCGTCACCCAGCGCACCAAGCCTTGAAAACGCTTGCCCACCGGATTTTCCTTGCCGGCGTATCCGGCCTTTTCCGGCGCGAAGGGGATGCCAAGTTCCTTGGCTTTGGCCGGGGTATAGGGGCCGACAATCGGCGACGGCACATAGGGGCCGATGACCGGCGAGACATAAATTTCCCCTTCTTTCAGCTTGCTGGCCTCGGCAAAGTAGTCCTCGGCCTTGCACCAGGTGTTTTCCCGGCGCGAAACATTTCTCAATTCGCGGGGCAAAACATCCGTCAGGGAAATTTTGATCTTTTCCTGGCCATCGAGGCCGACAAAGGTCATCTCGTGATACAGCGGCTGCACCCGGCGCAGGCTGCCCCGCTGCGGCGGATTGTAATGAAAATCCTTTTCATTGTCTGGCGAACCGTATTCCACCCGCTGAACCTCACGAATGGCCGGCGGCTCTTTTGGCTCCCAGGCGGTTTGTTCTTTGTTCAATACCCATTCCGGATGATAAATCACCTGCCGCTTGTACACGGAAACAAAGGCCCGGTACGACTTTTCATCGACTGGCAAGACCGCCGCCTGACGGATGGTGTCGTCCCGCGCGTAGAGGAACGACGCCACTTTCGCGGCCAGATCGGCGGCGAGGCGCTCGATGGACTCCCGCGATTTTGTATCGAGGGCCTGGATGGTGCTTTGGGTCGCCAGCTCGCCGGCGTGATTGATCACGTCCTGGGTGGTTTGCGCCATCTCGCTGGATTTTTCTTTGAAGGCGCTGCCCAAATTATTCATTTGCTGGTCGGCCACCATCATCAGGCCGATCAAGGGCAGCACTTTGATGACAACGAAAAGCAGAATGAGTTTTTCCCGCATCCCGAACCAGCCGATTTTGATGGCCGGTTCGGCAACCGGAGCCGCCGCCGGTTTCGGGGAAGAAGCGTTTGCCGCCGATTGATCCATGTTCTTGCCTAAGGTTTCCAGAGAGATGTTGACAAGGATACGCTGACAAGTATCTCGCAAGCGGCGTGAAATGTCAAAAAAGACGATGAATTCGCCATGAATCGGACGAAAAGAAATCCGCGCCGGCAAGAGAACAAAATGCCGCCCTTTTTTGAAGCCGCTATTTGCCGCTTCCTTGTTTTTTCTGCTGACGGGCCAGTTCCCTGTTCGACCAGGCGCAAAAGTTTTTCCGGCGTTCCAGCGTCAAGCCTTCCATCTGTCCCAGGATCAGCCACAGGCGGTCAACTTCCTCTTCCGGCCCGCTTTCCGACAGGGCGTTGAGAATATCCGTCCCCCTGGCATGCAACAGATTCCATTGATCCGGAAAAAATTTCGTCAGACGGCACATTTCCCGCAAATCGCCGTACCAGGCGGTGAGTTCGGAACGGCGCATTTGAACAAGGCCAACGCGAATGCTGGCGTTTTGCCCGGCGGCGGACGGCGGCTTGGTCGCGGGTTTGGCCACAGGTTTGGTCGCGGGTTTGGCCGCGGCCTCGGTTTTGCCCTTATCCGCCGCCGCGCTAGCGGGTGTTTTGTCTTTCCCGGCGCTGGCCGCCGCTTGTTGCTTGTCCGCGTCCGACGGTAAGGCATCGGATTTTGCCTCATCGCTGGCCGTAACGGCATCGCCATCGCCCTCCACCGCCGGCAGCGAATACGGCTCAGTGCCAGCCGATGGGGGTTTTTCGCCAAGTTGATCACTTATAATCGGCGGCGGGGGGAATTGTGGCTGGGAAACGCTTTCTTCCGCTGGACGATGCCAATGCCAGAAAACGGTAAGGCAGGCAACGACGGCCAGGACGCCGCCAATATAAAAAAGTGTCCGGACGGGCCAGGACCGCCGCCGCGAAACCAGTGGCGGGCCGCCGGTCGCCCGCGCCACTTCCAGCCAGATGCGATAGCATTCCGGGCAGGCCGTCAAATGGCGCATCACCGGGTGTCGCCGCTCCCAGGGAAGAAGCCCTTCGGCGGCGGCGGCAATGTCTTCCGGGCTTGGGCAGGCCGCGCCGGCGCCGCGTCCGTCTTGCGCCAAAGCCAGCAGGGCCATGGCCCGCGTCAGATTTTTATCCTCCCTCGCCATCGCCTTTTTCACCCGCCGCCTTGCCGCAAAGAGAGCATTTCCCGATACAAACCGGCGCGCTCGCATTCCCGCCGCAGGCGCGCCAAAAGATGCCGCATCCGGGCCGCCGCCTGAAATCTTCCCATGCCCAGCAAACGCCCGGCCTGGGCAACTGGCAGGCCATCCTGGCAGCACATTTTCAAAAAAAGACGTTCTTCCGATGAAATGTTAAAATTCGCCGCCCGCCACGCCTTCCCGAGGGCGCCGACGGTTTGCGGCCCGCCGTCCAAGAGCGGCTGCAAAAGCATGGCCAGCGCCTCGCCAGATTCCCGGGTTGGCGAAGGCGGGGCGTTTTCAAGCGGCGTTGCCGCCGTTTCCGTGCCCGGAATGCGGCGCAAAAGCTGCCGGGCCGCCGCCTTCGCCTCGGCGCCGCTCACCCCCGTCATGTTGGCGCGGACAAATTCCGCCGCCTCATCGGCTGTGGCTCCCTCATGGCAGAGGGCGATATACAGTTTTTCCCACAGGCCGCCCAGGCGCGTCACCCACAGCGGCGGGCGGCGGCGGCCAAATTTTTTCGCGGCGAAATTCTCCAGCTCGGCGATAACCACCGCTTTGACGAAAGTGGCAAAGCTGGCGTCGCCCCGGTATTTTTTCAGTATCGCCCAGTCGTTTTCCGCCAGGGCGCGGGTGACGGCCAGCGCCGCTTCCTCGGCAACCACGTTTTGCCAGAAGCGTTTTTGCGCCATTTTGTTGATAAAATCCCTGTGGACGTCAACTTCGGCTTGATAATCCCGCTCCATCGCGCACCGGCGGTAAAGTTATCGAGAAGAAATCAGTGAACGGTCAACCTGACCGTGACATTCCTATACATACACGAGATGGCGCATGATTTCAAAAGGTCCAGCAATTCTGGGCGCCGCGCCAAAACAAAATAGAATATCATTTGCCAGGAGGCGCCGCGAAATTGCCAGAAATTTTTTCGATGGCCTCGAGGCAGCCAGCCGCATCCGGGCTTTCAGTGACCATTCCCAAAGGATATTCTCTTGCCTGGCGCGCCTGGGCGCCTAAATCCAAACAGATCAACGGCAATCCCAGCATGATGATTTCCTGGGCCGCATAGCAAAAAGTTTCTGGACAAATGGAAGGAATGAGGCCGATGTTGGGCCTGAAATCTTCCGCCAGGGAACGCAAATTCCCATGTTCGTAGGGGCCATTGACTTGCAACACGGGCGAAGAAAAGAGAGGATAAAGATCTCCCAGCACCATAACGCGGCTTTGGGGATTGGCGCCTTCCGGCATGGGGCAGAGTTCCTTCAGCAACAATGAACCCTTGGCCACGGAAACTATATTGCCCAAAACCAAAATACGAGGCGCGTTTTCTGGACGGAAGACAGGCAAGGGCGCAAATTTCTCTCTGGGGGCGAGGGCGCATACCGATATTTTTTTGTCAATGCCAGGATAAAACTTGGCCACCATGTCGCGCACGCCGCTGTGCGCGGCTCCGATGGATGAGCAAGCGCCGAGAAAATGGCGCCACTGCCCCCGCCATGCGCCTGGCGAATAGGCGGCATAAAAAGGCACCAACGGATTTCGTTCAAGGCAAAAGACACATTTTTTTTCTTCGACCGGCGGATCGCAGAGATGGAATTCGCTGTTGATAAACCGCTGGTTGACCCACTGTTTTGCGATCTCGCTTCTAAAAAACGTATCGGGCTGGTACAGTTTCTCGATCGCGTCTCTTATACACTACCATATGGGGCTGGCGCATCTTCTAAGCGCCGTTTTTTAAAAAAGAACTTGTATTAGGCGATGAAAACTGGGCCGAATGTTTTTTAGAGTTCATAGTCCAAAAGATACAGGATGCCAGGCCAAAAACAAACCGCCTCTCCCCATTTTGATATTTTCAGGAGATAAACCATCATGACTCAGCCTTCTCCCGGCTATGCCGGGTTCGAGCAGGGGCCGATACGGCCGCCAAGCGAGGCCGGCAGCCTCCTTATCCGCGTGACGCGCAACTGCCCGTGGAACCGCTGCGCCTTCTGCCCGGTTTACAAAGGCCAGCGATTTTCCCTGCGCCCGGTCGAAGATGTGCTGCAAGATATTGCCCGTGTTCATCGCTATGTCATGGCGCTGCGCCAGGAAGAGCAAGAAAGCGGGCGGCCGTCGCCTGACGCGGCGCTACGCCGGCTGGGCGACAGCGAGCCCGACCGGGCGGCTTTGCACGCGGCCAGGCATTGGCTCGCGGCCGGCGCGGAATCTATTTTCATCCAGGATGCCGACAGCCTGATTATCAAACCGGAGCGGCTTTTAACCATCCTCAGATTTTTGCGGGAATGCTTTCCCTGGGCGCGGCGCGTCACCTCCTACGCCCGTTCGCACACGGTGGCGCGCATGGCCCTTGCCGACCTGCGGGCCATGCGCGAAGCCGGCCTGTCGCGCATCCATATCGGCATGGAAAGCGGCAGCGACCGCCTCTTGGCCCTGGTGAAGAAGGGCGTGACCAAAAAAGAACATATTCTGGCCGGATGCCTGGTCAAGGAGGCCGGCATCGAGCTTTCGGAATATATCATGCCTGGTTTGGGCGGCAGGGAACTGTCGCGCGAACACGCCCTGGAGAGCGCCTCGGCCCTGAACGCCATCAATCCCGATTTTATCCGCCTGCGCACCCTGGCCATGCCCACCGCCGACGCCGACCTGTTTTTGCAAAATTGGCCGCAGGGCTTTATCCCCTTAAGCGATGAAGGCATCGCCGGCGAGCTGGCGCTCTTCATCGAGACTTTGACCGGCATCACCAGCCATCTGAAAAGCGATCATATCCTGAATCTTTTTGAGGATATGGATGGCGTTTTCCCCCAGGATAAGGAGCGGCTTGCCGCCATGCCGAAGGCTTTCCTCGCCTTGCCGGTAGAGGAGTGCCTGGTCTATCGGGTTGGCCGGCGGCTGGGCTATTTTACCGGCCTCGCCGACCTTGCCGATAGGGAAAAAGTGGGGCGGATTCAGGCATATTGCCAAACCGCTGGCATCACCGCCGACAATATTGATTATATTATCAGCGAGGTCATGCGCCGTTTTATCTGAAACGGTTTCGGCGTCGCCGCCCGTTTTCGCGGGAAATTTTTGCCGCAAAATTTCTCGGAAAGCGTGGCGGCGCTTGACAGCCGGTTTGCCAGCGGCTAAGCTGGAGTTGTTTTCGTGATGCGCCTTATGCAATGCTCGTCGCGAAAGCTTCAAAAAGCGGCTTTTTGCGGTCTAGTTCGTCCGTCGCGGTTCGCGCAGATCCCTCGAAACTTGTCATACTCCTGAAGCACGCGGGCAAAATAATTTTGCTATTTCCCCGTCCGCCTGACTTTTCCGGTTGTGTGATGCTCTTTGGCGTTCCAGGCGGCAACTGTGTCTAGCGTTTTTTTCAGCAAACACCATCGGTTCGTATGGCGTTGTATCCGCCCGGTTGCAAATAACCTTCCGCGCCGTCGCGGCACGGATCATCCCGGCGCATTCCCACGCGCTTTTTTTGGAGAGAGAACTCAGAAATGAATCTGGCTGAACTGAAAGTCATGAAAATCGGCGAGTTGGTCAAGCTCGCGCGAAATTTTGACATCGAGGGCTACAGCTCGATGCGCAAGCAGGAACTGATTTTTTCCCTGTTGCAGGCGCAAGCCGACAAAGACGGCAAGATGCGTGGCAGCGGGGTTCTGGAAATTCTGCCTGATGGCTTTGGCTTTCTGCGCGCCCCG
>JGI20166J26741_11240004_pt1 | contig 14134 bp, 9 predicted proteins | sample TergutCu122P5_FD_26741 | JGI IMG/M metagenome (IMG submission 26741)
CTTACTCACCTGATCTCGCACCTTGCGACTTCTTTTTATTTCAAAAAGTAAAATTAGCAGTGAAAGGACACCATTTTGAGTCAACAGAAGACATCCAGAGGGCTGTAACGCTGGTCTTAAACAACGTCCCACAAAACGCATTCCAGGAATGCTACAAAGAATGGCAGCACCGCTGGAAAAGGTGTGCGCAGGCACAAGGGTGCACTTTGAAGATGACCACATCGTAGTTGATGAATAAATAAAATAAAACTCTTTTTTGGAACCAGTCTCATTACTTTACTGTCGGACCTCCTATATATGGTAAACTTTGCATTAAAATTACAAACATGCTCCCTTTGTAAGATAGTAAGCAATTTACTTGTCTTTTCATGCATTCCATGGCTGCATCAGATAGAGAGTTTGTGAAAACCATTCTACCATTTTAATCCAGTAGATGTAATCTGCAGCTACGAGGCTGTTGAACTGTCAACTCTATGAACTTCCCTTGTTTTACAATAGTATAAAACTATATATCCCTACTCAGCAACATTACAGAATACCACACATAAAATATGATCAAACTAAGTCATCGTCATTGTCATCGTTGTCGCCGCTGCTGCCGCTTAATTTTGTAATTAAGTATAAAACTGAAAATTATTTTTACTAGTGGTGCAAATACAGGCATGAATACCAACTGACTAATATGGATGCTTACCAACTGACTTCATCAGATCATCAGACATGCAGTTGCCCACAAGCTCAATTTTCGTTAGTGTTTGGTTACTCTGCAGTGCTTCATGTAAAAAGTGTCCTCCTTTCCATCCTAGATTGTTCCATCTGATATCTGGGCACAAAGAGTCAGACTAATAATAATTTGAATGTTTTAAAAGTGGCCAGGAATTATATAAACAATGAAGATTCAAGTCTTCTGGGATGTGACATCATGTGTTATGGGTTAAGTGGTTCCTTGCATTTGAAAGGAAAATACATAGTGGCTTCATATTTGGGTTCAAGCAGACCAAAATAATTCTTCTTGGGAGCTACTGAATGACAGTTGCCTCAACACTTGATAGATGGCAGTGAAGGTCAGAGCAGTGTCAGTAGCAACAAATATGTGAAATGTGGTCTTCCAGAGTCTGCAGCCAGCTACACTATCTCCATCACAATGACAGCTTGATCACGCCTTTTGTGAGGACACTACTGTCCAGTGGACTACCTTCTTCAACTGCTTGACCCTTGAAGATGGAGGCACTACATCCATTCACATCATCACAAACCACTTATCCAACAACATAGTGTCATTATCACAAGAAGTTCTGAATCCTCAATAAAACCAATGTAAGAACCTCAAATCTTGCACCGTAAACATCCTCTTTCCTTCACAGAAATCAAAACTGACTAACAACACAGTAACTTCATTAAGCAGCTGATGGTTGCACACTTCTTTAACAAATTCCCTATGTCTATAACCATGTTTACAAGAGTCAACCAATGGAACCTGTCTTGAGACAGCAGAATTCAGCCCACACCTTTGCATCCCACTTCTCTAAGATCATGTCAAGACTAACCCAATGTCTTCAGTGATGAATTGTGTTTTAAGGCATCACCAAGGTACTGCCCACACTCAGGAGGAAGCTGATTGTTTTTCAAATCCAAGAACTCAAGGGTCTCATTCACTGCCAGACCTTTGCAAAACTGCGAAAATGCATCCACAAAAATGCCGATACTGTTCCACTCCAGTGACAGCCTGAAACATGAAACTTTATTAACAACATTGCATATTTCATTATTTTCTGTTTATTGTTTAGTGATACTTTAAGTAATCGCAATTACAGCAACAAATGGTTGAAAGAACAGCAAATAATACGTTGAAATGCATGTGAGAAAATGTAATTGTGGCCTAATTTTAATCTCCATTTCTATCCCTTCCTTCAGGAACTGAGGAAAATCAAGAAACCTCAGCCAGAATGGTCAATCTTCTGGAGAATATTCTGACTGGGCCTTCCTGAATTTGAAGCAGAGCATTAGTCTCCTGCAGTAGAACTGTCTTGTTTCATTACCAGAAATATGACACATCCACTTTGAATCAACTGATTACAAAGCTTTTGTGAAAGATCAAAAAGGAATTACACTGAATAAGTTTCTAACTTCACAAACAAGGGACCTCCTGGAGAAGCAAAGAGTCACTCAGCCAGTCAAGAAATGTCCTCTGTTTTGCAGAACCAAAACTCATTCTGTTGATCACATGAAGCTGCAACCCAATCCCAACACAAGCACACATCCTAGGTTTGCTTTGAACACAAAACTGTGTATGCTGATTTCAAATCCTAATTAGACATCAGCCATCAGGTAAGTGAAATAAAAAGGTAACACTCAGGTGCATTTGTGTAACCAATGTTGTAATGGAAAAGCAATATTACATATTCAGTGTGTCTGAAACATTGGTTATCTAGCATGCAAACAGCATGTGCCATACTATACTGCCATCTGTGGTCTGTCCAGCTGTGTCATATTTTTTTATATTCTCTCATTATTTTCAGAAGAAACTTACTGAAAATGAAATGCGTGTTTTGGCTTTCTTTAAAACATGTGCCTGAAACATATCTCATCCTAACAAGAAATCAGCAATATGTAAATGTACATAGGTCTTCATGTAAAGTACCCATTATTCTCGTCAAATTTTAATAAAACTTGAATTTTCTTAACAGATTGCCAAAAAATACTCAAATATCAAATTTCATGAAAATCTGTTCAGTGGGAGCCGAGTTGTTTCATGTGGATGAACAAACATGATTAAGCTAGCAGCTGCTTTTTCATATTTTGCTTAGGTACCTAAAAATGGACAGCAATCAGCTGAGTAAAAGATTATATTCAAGAACATTTTCACATGACAGGATGTTTATATTTTAATAGTGTTCAGAATGCATGACTTCTACAAAATCTGTTGATACAGCCCTTACATAAACAGAAGTTTTAATCTCTGTTCATTCTTTCCCCATTGCATCTAACTTGCCTACTGTCCAGTGAGTAGAGGGGGTAAAGTGGCCAGGGCATGAAACAGATCCTCTGTCTCCATCTAGCACCAAGGTTAAGTATGCAAGGGGCTATACCTTCATTCCCCACATGTATTCATGGCCTGCCATTTAGTTAAGCAAAGGGACATCTTTACTTCACATTAAAGTTGAAAGTAAAGGGGTGAACAAGAGAACAAAAATATTATGGTCCACCAGAATAAAAGTTCCCAAACAACAGTTGCCTGCGCAAGGTGCCACATCTATCAGATACCAGTTACCTTTTCAAACTACAGTTCTGCCTTAGCACTGTTCCAAGGTATGCAACATTAGTTGTCTGTATAGCATTGCCCCGAAGAATAAGTGACTCAACACTGCAGTCACGACTGAGATAAGCAAGCAGTGCAGTCAATCCGCGAGGTGGAATCAAACAGTCACTCAAGTTCAACACACGAATATTCACAGAGGAACTTATTATCCTTCCAAGAATTTCCCACACCCATGCTGATAGGGTTTTCCTTGACAAATTTAACTCTCCAGTTTCACTGAAAAAGCGACAAATAAGAAAGTGGTTAGCATATCACAGGCATACAACAGAGTTCCATTTTATTATACTAGAAACTGGGAAATGGGGCATGGATACATTGTCTGGGATGTTATGTTGTGTCGTTGGGTAAGTGGTACCCTGCATTTCAAAGGCTCATGGTGCCTTCATCTGCAATGGTTATGCACTCCTAGAAGAACAAACATTGAGGGGGTCATAATGCAAACATTTTTAGGCTGCCCCCTTTCTGAACCAAAACTAACCCAACACTGATGGTGAATTACTACATTATGTAGAAAATATAACCGTAATTTTAAATTGACTACACAGTGCTGCTACAAGCCTACACTTTTGAATATCCCTAGTAAGATATTTTAAGGTTACATGTGTTCAATTTAATGTGCTCACACTTACGTAAAACACTAGCAGCTTGTATTATTTTTTTTAGGCGCTTCCCCGGGCGTCTGAATTTTATGTGCCTACGTTTAGGAACACACTATCTTCATATGTGGTGTTTACACAATATTCACAACATGGCGAAAGTTTGAAATAACAATACTAGCAACTTCTTCACATATATTACTTTGTAATACATTAATAACTGCAAGATGAAACAGACAGCAAATCATTGACGTCATTTTCTAACGGCGATCATTTGTTAAGGCACGCTGCCCCCCAAAACTACACACCAACAGAACATGAATCGCGGCACCACGACCTTATGCTGTTGAAAATAAACGTGTAAGTACTAAATAGACCTGGTTTCCATTAAGATCTCTAGTATGTCAAGTCGTGAGGCTTCAGTTTCGCCGTCTCCAAGCAGGTTCACTTCACACAGACAGGTGCATTTGCGCGTGACACGTTTCATGACAAACATTACTGCTCAACCCTGAAAATGAAGGCCCCACGATCCTGCCTCACGGCGGCAACTATTTACCAGTCGACAAGGCATAAAAACCCAGAAGACCCTTAGCATTAGGCAACATAGGGTACAAGAACCTCAAATCTCCCACAATACAGATAACACAAAGCGAAGCGAATGACCTACCCCGCTGCTTTCAGAGCTACCACCACTTCTTCATTCGGTTTGACATTGTTCTTTTGGCATAACTGTGTGTATTCGTGTACTTCACCTGACATTTGAATATTTCTTGCTTTATATTTTACAAGTTACTAGGCATTTACAACTCTAAAATATCTCACTCTTACGCTGTATCCCTAACTAGATGATCTGTGCTAACCTCTATGCCAGAGCATTTAACGCAACGATCACTGGAATCTTATTCTCGGCGTAATCGAATCAAAGTCGATTTAAGTCACTATTTCAAAATAACTGATTGGCAGCGATGATGTGACGCCATGTAGCCTGGCAGAAATTCGTTAAAACGTGCCTGTATTTTCAACTTATGTTAGACGTATAATCTGTGCGTTAGACAGTTCGGCATGAGATGTGCTTCACTGGGGTACAGTCCATACGGTGGCGCAATCGATTCAGGCTTTACGCTACAAGCCGAAAGGGTGCGGGCTCCATCCTGATGGTATCATTGAAATTTTTCATTGACAGAAATGAGTACCAGGTAAAGGCGGCGGGTGCATTCGACTGGCAAATTTGCCACCTTCACACGTCCTGAAATCTAGGAACCTCAGGCCTGTACAGGGATTGCTTCACCTTTCATTAGGTGATATTACTTCAACTTTCTGTCTTCTATTAGTTAAACATGACCTTTTTTAACAAATCTGCGGATATGATCAACTTGCGATTGGTTTTTGAGCCTCAGAATGTGCCAGATGGAAATGAGTGCTGGCATTTCAAGTTCTTAAAAGTGGGAAATTTTGTACACTTAATATTTACTGAAATATGTTTGAGGGCAGTGTTTCACATGAAATGTTACAGTCTGACCAACGCATGCCAAACTAGTAGCAATACAATAGAATAACATGTGGCAAGGAAAATAACAGCTTGGGTATAGAGAAGAAATGCCTGGGACCAAGTTCAGAATGAATTGGAAAGAGTCAGTGGCACTTAAAAGTACAGTTTAATGATGTTGAATGTCAAGGGAGGAAAATGAGGCACAAGAAAGTGTTGTGGAGAAATGAGGAAAAACAGCTGTTTTGGAGGTTCCTGTTGGTTTGATCAGAACCCCCATCACAGGACTCTTCCCTGTAAACACAAATCAGCCTTTATCCTGAAGAGAGAGGCAGCAGGTTCCTCTGAAACAAGTGGTACTTATCTGCCAGACTACACAATATCTTCCCAGAAGATTTTAATCTTGTTGATTGTGAGAACTTGAAATATCATTCACAAATTATGTTGAAACAAACTTCACAAAACTGCTGGGCACACATTTTTAAATATTATGTACAATATTTAGTGTTTCAGTATACATAATGGGACCCCAATTAAAGCTTTGTTTGGGAAGCAGTGAAATTTAACTCTTGACTGAGGATACTGGAAACTACTCACCCAATAACAAAGCACCATATCCCAGACAACCTGAATGTTCTGGACAAAATTTAACACTGAGATTACTGACTTGGGACCAGTGAAACTGAATATTATGAAAGGTAAAAGGTTAACTTCAGGAACATTAAATTGGGGAATCTAATATGACTGCCAATGTTTTGAACATTTCAATACATGTATAATTATCTCTGTTAGTATTAAATAATAGCTGACCTCTTACAACTCTAAGGTATAAACACTGTTGTGCCATGAGCATCTCAACACAAAAGCTTTCACTGTACAAAAATACAACAGACATCACTGAAAAACGGCACAGATCATAAATTTTCAGCAATTTCTGTGAAATCCAACATTCACTGCACAATCATCACAATCAAATTTTAGGGGAAAGTGTGACCCAAAACTTGTGAATATCATACAATATAAATGCAGCATATACTGTTACCACACTTTATATCTTGTGCACACACATACCCATATACATAAAAGGCTAGACATTGCCATTTTCTCATTACGCATCTTAACAAATAGCTACAAATAGCAGCAGAAAATGTCACCAATGAACTCCAGTGGAAACAATGCTCTATTAATACTGCAGTGTCACTGCTTGGGGGCAGGGGGACAAACCTCTACATTGTTATCTATCACATTTGGCATCTTCATATACAAGTACCTGTTTTACAGACATTTTGAAATTATTGAAGTTACATGTTTTTGACAGTTTTTATAAACAAAAATTATTTTCTCTGAGAACAGAATGCTCAAAATTTAATGATGATGATTATTATGATTTCCTGCTATAATTTGCTGTGATATATCAAGGGGCCTAGGTTATTATGGATATATTTCCATCTGTATCAGCACCAGTGCATACAAAATACACTTAAACTACAAGAAATATCAGTATTTAATTTTTTTGGAAATAGTGTGGTTAATGGTCTCACATCAAATCCTTAATTTAACCAGGCAAGCATTATTTCAGAATATGTTACCATATAAGGTTTCACTTTGTCAGCATCCAGAGAGGCCTATCAATATCCACAATTTGCATCTATAAAACCCTTGTTAGTCTGAAGCCTCATGTTAATACTTCCATTTCAGACAAACTTCTGGGCATAATCTAGTTTCTATAAACAAGATGCCACTTTATGTCCTCTGGATCAGGTCCAGTGGCAGGATCATGAGAACATCATGATGAACACTCTGGTGACATAAAAACCAAGGAATTTATGGAGTACCTGGGCAACTATTACCTTATCATAAAGGACTATGCTCCATAGTCACTTCTTTACATTCACCTTGTACATGAACACTTAAGGTGAGGCTATTAAGTAGTGACAATAGTTTCAAGAAATTACTTCCAGTGATACTGTTTGTTGAGCCTCCTATACAATGGGTATGGGATCTTTCTCAGGGGTAAAGTGTTAACCACCCACCACCATCTAGTGCTGAGGTTAAAGAATAAATACAGCTATATCTCTATGCCCCCTCTGGGTCTTTGTGGCCTGTTCTAGGGTGAACTTTACCTTTACCCTTACTGATACTGTTGTACAGCAATTTCCATCGGAAGCTGCACGCTACTCCTTATGAGCATTCCAGCCCTCAACACAATCCCTCAAGTCATTTATGGGGGTGCTTGAATTAATTCTGCTATCTTCCCCATGTCACTCACATAACAAAATGAAGGTTCTGGCCACAGTTTTCAGATTCACAAGAAGTCTAGTTGTACTTGTTGCTTGGTTCTGTATCACAGAAAGTATTAAAATATATATATATATATATATATATATATATAATTATTATTCAACACTGTGTCAATGCAGCAAAGCAGGGTTTGGCACATGGCCAGGTGAAAGTTTCAGTTCAACTAGTATGTGCATTTACTTTGGTCTCGACGGTCAAAGTCAGGACATGCATGCAGTCTCATTACTTAACAGCCACACCTCATATTTGTGAGAACATAAAAGAATTCCCATGACCATGATTTTTTAAAATTTGTGCAGCCCACACTCTATTTACTGCAGTTTAAAACATTTAAAACAGTTATTCTTAGCACACAGAGGATCCCTGTTATCTGAGTCCCTGACAACTATTTAATTGCCCATACAGGGCCTAATTGTCAAGGAAGAAAATACATAAAAACCTCCCACATATCTCACAATCACAGGCATGGGCCACTACTTTCCTGACAGAAAATGGTTCACATGTGTGTGTGGGGCCGAATTTGTAGGCCCTACGTACAAAAACTACATCCACTCCCAAGAATCACAACCATGAAGCATACATTTTCCAACAGATAATGATTTCAATCTCATTTCCGCCTGTCATTTTCTCCCACACTCTTGATCATAATGCAAGCTCTTATGCATGATAGCTGAACAGCAAATAAGACAATTGGAGAGGCAAATTATAATATCTGATGACCTGATGATCATCATCATGATGATGGAATTGTGTGCAATGTGCACAAAATAAGTGCGAAGTCAGTCGCATTCTCTGCCGTAGTCTATGATGGATCAGTTACCAGTTATTTGTAACCTGTCACTACCACCAGCACGTCAACAATCACCAATAAATTTACAATAACTGTCAAATGACCAACTGCTAACAGTAAATTTTTTAACAAATAATCAACTATTTGTAGTTTTTAAATTAATCACTTGCTGTGTCCAACACTGATGTGTTACCTCCACTCATGGCTGGAAGAGAGGGGAAGCACACACAGCTACTTCAAAACATTCAGCTCTACAGCACAACAAAACTGCATTGTAACACAATATGCTGGCACACTTGATCAATGACACACTTTCTGCAAAAACACTTAAGATTCACTTGCAAGAGGTACTACACACACCAACTGCCTACTCATTAACTGCACTGATATTACTTCTTATGGGCAGAAATTCAAGGGTGTTTTTCTGGTCCCAACTGACCACAGATAGTGAGGACCCCCTGCAAATAGTGACTTGGTGAAAAAGTCCATGAAAATAACCCTGCTTCGGAATGGCGTTGAGAAATAAAATTACATTCTGTTCAGCCACTTTGACTAGAAAACACCAAATGAGAAGATACTCAAAATGCACAGAATATGAAATCCTCAGGTATCTGCTTTCAGGATCAATGATTTTAAAATGTCACATATAAAATCAAAAACATCAAATGGAGAAGGAAACATTAAATACATCACAAAAGAAACACGAGTTTTCAGGTTTCCACAGCATTGATTGTTTGGACTACAGTATGTCCCAACACAGAGGGCCACTATCTGAAAAGAATAGGCAGTTTAGTGTGGAAGTAAGACATAAGAATATAAATAACCATGGATAGCAAATTAAAAATAAAACTCACCTGTGTACCAGTACTCATGGCGATATCACTGTACGTGGATCAATGTCCTGCAGAATTTAATGTATTCAGAAATTTTTACATCTTTGTTCCAGCTTACAGAACTGGCAAAACCCATAATTGAATACGACAAGGATAAAGAGCTCAAACAAAATTCCAAATTCCAAACTAAGAGACATGAACAGTTTATTCAGTACGGAGGTGGCTGGTGGGAGTATGGGTTGTGTTGCTGGTTTGGTTGGTTGCCACCAGGCTGCTGCTGAGACAACTGTCGTTGCAGATGTGCCACAAGAGCCGGTGCTTGCTGGTTTGGTTGTTGTGCTGCCATCATCTGCTGCCTCATGCGCTGCTGCAACAGAAAGACGATACTGCAAACAATGCAGTGGATACGTTCCGTGCGAAGCCAGTAATGGATGGCTTAGGCCACCAGGTGGTTAGCTGCCCATCTCAATGCAGTGGGCCAGGTTTAATTACAGGGTAATTCATGTGGCATTTATGGTCACTGAAGTGCCATTTGGGTAGATCTTTCTCCAAACATTACTATTTCCCCTGCAAATCAAGATTCCATCAAGGCTCTTTACTTGCCTATCAACAGGGGCTGGTACAATAGACTCACATGAGACCACAGCACCAAAGGTTTGGCCTCTCACCACTCCTAAAAGTAATATTGAGCTTGCAATGTACATGCATTTGATAAGGGGCCTAAAACAAAATTTACTAACTCTTACAAAATGTGTGCACCAACAAAAATTGGTCAGTATTTCCACGATTGATGCTGTCAAGCAACATAATGTTACATTTAGTAACACAGTGCGTACGCTTTGCAAATAGCAAGCTGACATTACTACTGCAAGCAGTGCAGGAAATGTGTTCCAGCACCATTGTGTGAACAAAGACTGATTTGGGAAATCAAAAATACAGTAGCACAGAAGATGTGACAATGGACACAGAGACAGTCTGCCTGAGAGAGAAGGTTTAGCTAATCACAAGTATCGAGGTTAAGGAGGACGGAGGTCAAGTTACTGATTGCAGTCCAGACAAGCTGGAGAGACATGCACTAAGGTGTGATCCAGATGCCAATACTTGTCACCTTGGTGCTGATCCTCACAAAAACATGTAACAACCCCTGAACAGCTCAAGTGGCCTTGAGTGGGGTATGCCAACAGAACCAGGAAAACAGGAATTCGGGTCATTAGATGCAGACAAGACGAGTTTTGTATGGCCCATGATTCATGTGTCTGACTGTCCTTACAGTGGAATAAGATAGAAGGGTGCCCATAACAATTATCCTCAATAATCCTCAAGGGAGAGGAAAGTGATAAAGATTTGCATGTTCAGAGATGTGCTGCCATGCAGTTTATGCACAGGTACCAAGGTTTCTAAGACCAGGCATTTCAACAGGCGTTTAATGTTCTGCCTCAAACTCTACAGTATTCTCTCATCTACTTACCACAAAATCTACATTACAAACAACATCTACACACACCCCAATCACTCTTTAATATGTACTGGCTAATTGTAAAAATTATATTTCATTTATATACAAACCACTCATGAACCAGTAACTCTTTTTGGTAATTTTGATACATGTATTACTTGAAACTGGTCCCCTTTGGATCATAACAAGTTGTAAATAAATCTCCCACATATGCAATGAACAACCCTCTGTTTAATACAGAATCTTTCTTTCTCTTCACTGCTGAACATGTTATTAAATAAATGTACGAGGGGGTGCTGGTAAGTCCTTAGCCTGACCAGGAAGGAAACAAGCTACAGCGACCAAACTCAGGATTTATTCCACATACTCCCCACGAAGCTCAGTACACTTCTTAGCCCGCTGCTCTAACTTTTGCAAGCCACGCAGAAAAAATTCAGAAGGTTGTCTGACCAACCAGGTCTCCACAGCAGCAATGATCTCTGCGTCATATGAAAAATGGCGGCCTCTCAATTGTTTTTTCAGTCCAGGGAACAGGTGGTAGTCCGACAGGGCCAGATCCGGAGAATAAGGTGGGTGATCAAGACACTGGAAGCCCAGGTAGGCCAGTTTCTTCTGGGTTGCAAGTGCCTGGTGAGCCGGGGAATTGTCATGCAAGAACAAGACCCCCTTGGTGACCTTCTTGTGGCGTTTTTCCTTCAAAATGTCCTTCAATTGCACCAGCAGAGATGAGTAATACTCCGCATTGAAAGTTTGGTCCTTTGGGAGATAATCAATGAGGAGAATGCCATCTTGATCCCAAAAAATTGAGGCGAGAACTTTTCCAGCGGATTTTTGCACTCGGAATTTTTGGGGGCGGGGTGAGCTGCTATGCCTCCTCTCCAATGACTGCTGCTTTGTCCCAGGTCATAGTGATATAACCAGGTTTCGTCCATGGTCTCCAATCGCGACAGGAAATCATTTGGATCATGCCGAAAAAATTCCAAAACTTGCTCAGACGACTGGCACCGTTGACATTTTTGATCCACGTTCAGGCATTTCGGGACCCACTACGCAGAGAGCTTCCACATGTCCAAATCTTCATGAATGATGGACCCAACCCGTTCGCATGAGATGCCCATTTGCTCAGCTATTGATTTAGCCAAAATCCGGTGGTCTTCCAAGATTAGCTCATGAATTTGAGCGATAATCTCCGGGGTGGTCACTGTTTTGGGTCGTCCAGGACAAGGGGCATCACAGTTGGAAAAATCACCATGTTTAAACTGGGCCACTCGGTTTTTGACGGTGGCATAAAATGGTGCATGTTCCCCTAACGTTTCTGTCAGAATGGCGTGAATTTCCTTCGGCACCTTGCCTTGCAGAAAAAAACTTGATGACAGCTTGCGCCTCGATGTTGTTGAAATCGCGCGCGTCACCTGACATGCTTCCTTTCAGGCTCTGTAACAAGAAAAGACTTGCAATTCGGCACATGAACAGACCCCTCTTTCCAATGACACTATCGATTCCGTCCTACAACATCAGGAAGTAGGTTGGGCTAAGGACTTATCAGCACCCTCTTGTATGACGCCAAACATTCTGAGCTACTGGCAGTAACATTAACAAATAATTACATATGCATTACACTTTAAAAAATAAGATGATGAGGCCATTAATCATGGCCTACCAACATGTAATGTGCAAGTTGAAAACATCTGAAGGATTTGCAGGCCCTCATTGCCCTCAGTACAGTGAAACTTGATGTGCATCTATAGGTACAGCACAAATTGACCAGCTCTGCCCACAGCTTGCCTCTCGCTGTAGAACTGTAAATAAACAAACTCTACATGCAACAAAGGAACACTTATGCTTGGATAGCATGACGGACTAACCTGTTGGAACTGCTGATTCTGCTGCTGGGCAGCATGTGGTGGTGGGGGTCCTTGTGGTCCTCCGCCCCCTGCACGGCCATATGGAGGGGCTGGCTGTGGCTGGCCTTGTCCCTGCTGTCCCATAGGGCCACCCATTGTAGTCATTGTTACATTTGGGGCCTGCAAAATAACATGAATAGTTATGGAAAAATTTGGTTTCTATACAGCACTTTGTGAACAGTTTGTATATTGTTACTATGATATTATCAGGATCAGGGGGTGGATGTGGCTCTTGAAAATTAGGTACAGGTACACCATGTTACATGCGAGTTCAAAAAATGTGACTTCATTTACAGGCAATCAAATAGTCTAGAACAACCAATACAAGCAGGGCGGAGGGGAAGTAAAGTAACACCATTTAGTAAAATCACATCTTCGCATAAAAGCCGTGTTCAAAGTAACCTTTACTTGTTTCATTTAGCATGGGTTTAAGTTGGCAGTGACTCAATGGGTTTCCACATGAAGTTGTATTGCAACATGTATTTCATGATGTGTAATTACTTGCCACACACATTGACCATGGACTGACATCCAATACAACAAAGAGATATAGTTACTTATAGGAAAATTAGTTTTGATTTATATGATTTTAATCTGTATGTGTGTGTGTGTTTTTTTATGCAACTACCACATGAATCAAGGAGTACCTGTACATGTTCCACTTCAGTGGAAAAGACCAGGGAAATCAGCAACATGTATTACGACTTAGTGCCTTCAGCTAGCTGGCTACCTACCTAAACACCTCAATGACTAAGACAAACAGACTGACTGACTGACTAACAGACTAACCAATCAACTCACTAACTTTATGGAGTGGAGTTCTTCCTTACAAGCTAACAGTTAAAACAAAGTGTTACAGTTGCATCAAACACAACCACTTGATTTTACACAGAAATGACTACATGTTTCTATCTAAAAAGACCATTATTTGGCCACCATTACAAAAATTTTAAAGCAACATAACCATATAAAGAGCACAATTTTCACTGTTTATACCTTATTTTAAAGTCTGTGTAATGGTAGCCTGATGATGGTCCTTTTAGACCAAAACAGGTAGTCATTTGTGAATAAAATGAGGTGGTTGTGTTTGACGGAACTACAATGATTTAAATTCATAAACGCAGCAGGATGCCTTCTGCAAAATTAAGCTAACAGATACTCAGCTATTCAAAAAATTTCTTGCCTTTTATAGAATCTGAATATCCATTACTTCAAATTTCTGGTTCTCACGGTGGTAACTGTATAGATTATCATATTCTGGGACTACAAGACATAGCATGTTAGATAGGTAAATATGTTTTAAAGAAATTTTAATTTCAGGTTTTCACCATGTGTTCATGCAAGGGACAAATTTTGTGGATCTTTACTGAATTTATGTTATTTGTTTGATTTGATTTATTTTCATTTATTTTGATTAATTTGAGTTTTCTTTGTATGTATTTTTCATGT
>JGI20166J26741_11241115_pt1 | contig 14133 bp, 12 predicted proteins | sample TergutCu122P5_FD_26741 | JGI IMG/M metagenome (IMG submission 26741)
TATTCAGTTTATTCGCAGCTACCCTCCATATCGGAGGCCGTTCCTCCATCCGCAACCTGAGGACGCGCCATGCCGTGGTGACAGGGACCCACTTATCACAAGCCATGCTTATATACAAATATATAAACATAACAAGTAAAGCTTCAACATGTGCGTTAATATTTTACACAATTGGTTATGTGGCGCAGTAGTCCAACTATGGCCTACGCCGCCGCAGTGTTGAGGTTTTTAGATCACACGCAGTGCGACACACACACGTGCGCGCACACGTACGCAGGCACCTGATAGGACTCCTCTGAATGTGTGATCAGCTCTTTGCAGAGGCCGCTAACTACGCAACATAAACATAAAACACAAGAGCCTTCAGTGGGTTTCGAACTCACAATCCCAGCATCAAGCGGCCCCAGACCTACGCTTTAGACCACACGGCCACGGAGATCGGCAGTTTAAAATAATAACAGATACATTTAGATGTAATCATTGTAAAGAAAATTACTTCGGTTGTTTTATTCTTTCTTGTGAGTGATTCCACGAGGTCTGAATCTTCATGGGCGGTTTAAGCTTGCACCGCCTGTGAAGATGTAACAGACAGTGTTCCGAAACGTCGGCACATAAAATTCAGACACCGGGGAATCACACAAAAGATAGAATACAACATTCAGGACACTGTGAAAGTTTTAAATCAAGAAAAATTACTTCTCTTTCAGCTTTAACCTTTTATAGCCTACTGATTACTTGATGCACCAACAGGTTTAACGTTCAGAATTTGTATATTCCACCCACACTTCATATATGTGTTTTGAATTTAACTCAGAAAAAACCGCAACTTCATCTTATATAACGTAAACTGATTGGTTTTTGTAGCCGAGATGAAAAGTGTTTAGTGCGCGATACGTACTTGGTCTTTAAATACTCGTAGAACAGCTTAAGCTTAATCTTTATGGCTTAAAATTAAATATTAACACGACAGGCAATGTACGTATAATGTAACATTCTGGTGCTTTCGCGCAACCATTGTTGCAGCGGAAAATCAATGAATATAACACAACCTAAGTGTGTGTATTTGTAGCCCTAGTTATCTAGCAAGCAGTGCGCGTGCGACATATCGTGTCCTGCTCCGCACTACAATATTTTTCCACAGTTTCTGATAAACGGCACGATATTCGAAAAATGTTACTGAACACAAAACGTGTATTTTGATTTTCCCTACAAATTTTGCCTGGAACATTTCTCATTCTAAGAAGAAATGAGCGAGATATGATAAAAAATATAAATTGGTCTTCATGTAAAGTACCCTTTATTCTTCTCCGATTTTAATGAAACTTTAAGTTTTTTGATAGATTTTCGAAAAATCTTCAAATATCAAATTTCATGAAAATCTGTTCAGTGGAAGCCGAGTGGTGCCATGAGGACGGACGGACAGACAGACAGACAGACATGACGAAGTTAATAGTCGCTTTTCGCAATTTTGCGAACGCGCCTAAAAAGGTCTAAATTACCCAAAATATGAAATTTAGAAACACGCAACTCAGTCTTTCCGTACAAGACATGTCTCTTTTTACGTAAATTCAAAAATGCCTGAGCTATAATTCTGTAAGCAGAAGAAGAAATTTACATTTACTTTTAATTTAAATCCTTCTACAGGGCAGAATACAAACTGAGGTTTCATGTGATACGATGTGCTTTTGCGAAGCGCAATCTAGTAGGTGGTTACCTACCAGGTTACACGGCGTCATAATTCAGAAATGAAATATAGGAATATCCATTGCCCTGACAACTTCCAGTTGATTCAAGTCCTTTGTGTTGTTGTGTTGTGTCAAAGGAAAGTAGTTCCCGATGTTTCGAAGGATAGTAGCGATTTTTTTTTCAGGGTGAAGCAGTCCAGAAGAGCGGAGTGCTTGAATTAAAGCTGAAGTCACAACAATCCTTTGAAACATCGGACACTGCTAACCAGCGACAGGGAGCAGTAACCCAGAAGAGCTGAATATCCTGCCTCAAGTCCTCAACAACCTGCAGCGTTCGAGAACAGGGAGTATAGTGGTGCATTTTACACTAAGACAGAGGCAGTAACAGGTGGGTAGAGAAGACTGACTTGACGATGGAGGCAGCATTTTTCTGTGAAAGGTCGACGTACCTCAGGTTACGCGGAAATGCCGTCCATAAGTCAAGGGGCCTCGTAACCTGTACACTTCACCAAATACTTTGCGGTGAGGACGATACGGTTGGGGTATGTGTTATTCGCGAGAACAGTTATGGCTTGGCTGTGGTGATGTAGAGTAAAACAGACCGTTAGAAATATAAGATTCTTATCCAGTGTATTCCAGTTTAAAAATATATTAGGCCGAAGTTCGTCTGTATATTGTGTGTGCGAGAACAATCTACTATTTTCCTTGTGTTCCATCTGGTTACAGGTGTTCATAAATTTCACTTCAGGCTTGTTATGAAATTCATATCTAACAAACAGCTACCAGTGGGAAGTGACAGAAACAGCGATAAATACTTGGGTACTTGAAGGACTTCAATGTTGTCAGAGGACTTTTTTTTCAAAGGCTCAACCAAGAGATGAGAGATCCCTCCCAAGCTCTCAAGGTCACAGCTGTTCCTATCAGGGACATTATAATTTAAAAAAAGATATATTATACAAGTATATATATTATATTTATACCCGAACTTTAGTAAACATATATATTTACTAAGGTTCGGACATTAAGCCTGATAGGAAGAGACTACTTCGAAGAGGTAATTGTGAGAATATGGACTGGTATCAACTGGCTTATGACACAGACCGATGACAGTGTCTGGTAAACAAGGGACATCGACTTTGTGTTTCACAAAATGCAGACAATTCCCTGAGAGCCTGCAAGAATATGAAATTCTAAAGAACCTATGCGCTCCACAGTGTTAGGTTCTTAGTTACATTTGTTAAATGAAACATTTGGCTTGAGTTACGGTTAGTGAATATTCATGATCAGACGATGATAATAAGCGGTGCACATACGTACATAGTTGAGAGTTATTGCATGAAAAGGCAGCAAAGCACAGCCTAATTGGAAGTCTCCGCTTTCGTATTTAGCCTCCCTTAAGCTCATGTCTCGGAGTTTGCCAGAATTTCGGCTCTATTTATATGCTTCCTAATGCCTGCTATGCTTAGTTTTTCCGGCACGTGCAGATTATTATATCCTATTAAATGCAACTTGCCTTTCAGTCAATATTCATACAAGCTCTTTCGCCCGTTCCGAGATGGAGTGCAAAATTTAACCCGCTAATCCTAAGAACAGGGAATTTGGTGGAGAATCTATGTTCCTCTCTTGGACACACACACACACACACACACACGCGCGCGCGCGCACACGCACACGCACACACAAAAATAAAAAGGTCATACTGATGATAATTATTGCTATGATGACAAGCAGTAGAAGACATAACTCGGAATTAAGTTTTAAGAATAATACTCCGTGTCACTTGGCTTATCTTTGCCGACGTTTCGGAAGAGTGCACTGCCTTCATATTTAGAGTCAAGCAGTACAGTTCGTGGACTGCTTGACCCCGGCAATGATATTTCTTGGCTCTGAACATGGGTGTGCTTGTCCCTGACGATTTTCTTGCTTGTCCCTGAAGACAAAGTCAAGTAGGACTTTCGAAATTTCGGTAAATATTTACCAGTCGACACTTCAACACATTTCTAAGAAATGTCGAATTCGCACAACTGGCAATGTTTATTGAGTGGTCTGTTAAACCCAAGGTTAATATTGTATTGTCAACGAACAAGGGAAACATCGATCGAAGGCGACAGCAGGCAATCCAACACCCTGTGGGATGGGCTGTAGCACGACCTTGTGAAACTCAGCCAGTAGTTATCCAGGGGCTTCACAACGTAAACGGTTATAAGGTCAACAGTACACACATTTAACACCAGAATGTTGCACACAAAATTCCTCATAGGTTTTCTATTTACTGCCTCTTTATATACACTGGCTTGCAGTAAAAGTGATACGGTATACCTTTTAACTAAAACAGTAAGCTTTTGGGGGCAAATTAAAATCAAGCAAATTAGTCTTTCTCGGATTTTAATTATATATGGTCTATAAAATGAATTATTACACTTAAACAAAATCATATTAAAAAGATGTACTAACACTATGAATAGAAAATGAAACAATTCCATTCTCGCAGTAAAAATGACACAGTCTTTTAATTATAAATTAAAACTAATATCTCGTAAGGCCAAATTCTTTCAATACCTTGTTTGCAATCCTCTGTTTCTAGTGATTTATTTTAGACTGTCTGGAATGCATTCTACCAGTTTTTTTGTGTGTACTCAGGACAGATTTTTCCCGTTACTCTCTTACAGCCTTCTTCAAATCTTTATAATTGGAAATTGAGTGATTTCTTATTTATGTTTCAAATTTAGCCCAAAGATTTCTAATCACATTTAAGTCTGGTGACTGAGGTTGATTTTTAATTTCTTTTGGGCAATTGTACAAGCACCACCGTATTACCAAATGTGAAGAATATTGTAGATCACTGTCATGGTAAAAGGCAAAATGTACTTAAATCACAAGTTTTTCAACACTGACTTTCAGATGTTCTCGAAGAACGTGTACATAGATGTGTTTGTTCCTGATGTTTCGATAAAATGAAAATTTCCCACTCCTGGTGCTGCCATGCATCCCTACATCGTCACGCTATCACCACCATGTTTGACCAATGGATGCAGGCTGTTTTTCCTAAGTTCTTCCCCGGGTATTTCTTCACACGTAATTACGTAAATCAGAGCCAGATACATTATATTTGCTTCTATAAGCATATAAAACACTTTTCCAGAATTCTGAACCCTTCTGTAAATGGTTTTATGCGAATTCCATTCGAACTTTATGATTTTTCTGATTAATGAAGGACTTTTATCTGGCCAATCTCCATTAAAATATTTTTCCCTCAATACTCTTCGAACTGTCTCAGGATTAACTTGTTTATGTAAAAGATTTTTTTATTTCTGCAGCCAGTTGCGTAGCATTTAATTTTCGATTATTTCTAATTTGTCTCAGAATCCTCCTTTCTTCACATGCCATACATTTTTTAATGACCTTCCTCATGTTGCCAGTAAGCCTGTTTCCTTTTCTATACCTCTCAACAATATTTTGATCAGCAGAATGACTTCTCTGGACAATTTCGGTTATTTCCCTCAGAGAATTCCCATTGTTAAAATGATTAATTACCAACTGACTTTCCTTCAATATTGTGTCTGACATCCATTCTGTAATCCGATCCCCGCACACCTGAACAAACGGTTGCTAAGCGGATAGCCCTAGGCCGGAATTAGCAGAGTGAGCAGAACAAACGTTGACTTGCAGACGCAAACCGTAAAAAAAATATATATACATATATATGAGATTCAAATAAAACCGTTACATCCAAAGAAGCCTGTTCCCGGTTTCGAACCTGGAACAGGCGGCTTCAGCAAGTATTTCATATCGCATTAAACAGTCCGTCCATGTACGGGCTGATACCAAGAAACAAGCGGACAGAAATTACGTCAATACAGCGAACCTTCCGTAGAGGGATTGTACAGAAAGTCAAACTTATGAAAGAAGATATAAGTGTTTTACATAATTTTGCTAATCTCACTAATATTAGCCCATACAAGGTGAACATCCACAATTAATATCAGAGTAGAAGATAATGGTAAAGTTTTACTTTATCTTCTTTTGTTTACGTATTTAGAATCTCTCTTCTTGGTAAAAAGAGGTATTGTTGCAATACTGTTGTCCCTGCATTTAAAAAAACATAATTGTTGACATGGAACATTTCTCTGTGTTGACAATACAAATATTGAAACAACTGTCAGTAACTGCAACACAACTTATGTTAGACTAATCAGACCATTTTTTAATCCGAGCATACTAATTTCAAAACTTCGTTTCTGCATTGTTTATTTCCCACCAATTGGTCTAGCATGTACTATCTGTTTCCGCGTATAGACAGAGTATTTAGTAGGCTTGAAATGCTGTAGGTGGGAGCAGAATCACGAAAATCTACAAGACTGAATCTAAGCGCCACACTATGAGACAGATAAGTACCGGTGCGATAAAACGTGAATACCTCTCTTCCTGTGGACCTGCAGCAACTTTTATGTTATGACATGTAGAAATGTCACGAATTGAACCTTAAGACTCCTCACACAACCGACATATAATCTGTGTCAAGTATGGCTTGGAAAAAAACTTTATTCCATCTCTTCCATATTATCACTGTATATTGAGGGCGATGTTGTACGATTAACCGCATTACGCAATTCTATGTACTGAGGTCTCTGTGGTTCACTATCCACTATGCTCTATAAATTTGAAGTTTCGATGAAAACTTTGGAAAGGTAATATCCCTAGCTATTATTCACACAGATAACCCTTTCATTGTACACTCTCATACTGATAGCTTCTGATGGATAGAATGAATTTAAACTTTCACTGAATACGCATAAATATAGTAAAAACTTCAAAATTTCTTGAAAGACGTTGTGGTAGAATAAGAGGTGTTACTGCATAGAAATAACGTGTGTCGGCAAAGATCGAGGCTGCTGTAGGAACCGAAATTAACATGCTGTCTACTATTTCGCGGACAGAGTTTTCGCGGCAGTCACTGTCATCTGGCTTACGTACTTATTATTGTTCTTTAAAACAGTGGCTAAATGGAGACAGAATGTTGGTATAAATTCAAGTATGGGGCCCTTCTTCCCACTGCCGTCAACCACAAATGTAATTTTTGGTCTACGTTCCTGTAGTGACTCCTTGCAAGGCGTGACACACTGCTAAAGCATAAGTGCGCCTACTCTCTGGACGGTTAAGTACAAAGTCCAGTACAGTAATCTCCTGGATCAAGTGGCATCATCTCAAGTCTTTCCGCACTTAAGTCGCTTGCTCCTAGAACAAGTATATTAAGATATGCGCTCAAATTCTTATTTAAGATGTTGACGACTTCTTCGAAGTGTCTAACTCCCAGAATCGGGATCACACGCTCGACGTTCTTTTTGAAATTCGGAAGCAAAACGCTTTCAATAAGCCGAGGAACGTCAGCCTGAGCCTAAAGAGAGGACCTTGACGGTTTCGAAGTTGAGTCAGTGACTTGGGTTCAGCGAAGTTAGCTTCAAGTTGTTGGAGACCTTTGAAAGAGCTACGAGCAGCAGCAACTCGACCAGGAATTATGAAGGTGCTTGTTTGCTGTGAGGAGATACTGAAAGAGAAGGAGAAGTCTTTGTCCAACCAGAAGTCCGTGGTTGATTTCTTGAAGTTCCATGCAGGGTCTGCTGTTGGACATTGGCTATTATTATACAGAATACCCTCCTACAGTTTAAGAGCAGTGCACCCTCCTTAAATTTTCTTCGGATTACAGCCTCTATGCAAAACTTTCTGGCATATTTAGAGCAAAGATGTTTTCCACTCTTCCCACTAAATAATGGTAAAACTTCTTCAGTATCATCGGCATTGCAGGCTAGAACTGTTATTTTCTCCTTGCAAATCTTTCCATAATTACACGAATCTTCTTTAATATTCAATATCTTGTTTGATGAAAGCCTGAAAAAAGTTCAATTTCATCTGCATTGTAAATGTTATTGGTTTTTTAACACTCGATAATTTTCAGCGATTGTTCCCTTCTTCATACCTCCACTGTTGCGGCATCAGCACTTTTGCATTCTCCTTATATTTTTTGTACATACCACTGTGTCGCTGTTTGAAAATATCAGCCCAGCCATTAAAGGCTCAATTCCAAACATTTTGGGAACATATAGTGCCTTTTCTCTCAGCACTGAATCGCTGATGATTGCATTGCTGGCTCTAACCTGTTTTAATAATGCAGACAACAGACTCGCAATGTCTTTGACTCGTGACTCTTTCGGGCTCTTATTTGCCCACATAACCTACTGCAATTTGCATAAAACGTTTTGATGTCTTTCCTTTTTTTAACTATAGTGTTCAGTCTTGACAGCACAATTCCTAATCTGGCAGAAAGAGCAACACGCGTTTTCATAGTGACGCTAGAATGTCTTTTCTTTCTTGAATAAGGAAAGGTTTCCTCTTATTTGGTTCAATCATAGTGATAAAAAAACCAATCGCAATCATAAATTAAATGAAACTGCTGGCTAGTTTGCGTCTCAGTAGATCCGCGAAGCAAAACTAAAACAGCGACTTAATAAGTGTGAAACTTGCGGTCGCCGTATAAAAGTAACCAGAAAGAAGTAACACAAATAGAATCATTTGCATTTCATTTCACAGTAACTTAAAAAACACCAGTTAGCATCAAAATTTGTTCATAACCACACACATCTGAAGCCAGAACGACATAAGGACGGATTATATATGACGCAGAACTGCGCTCTGCTGGCATAATGTTGAAGTCACAGAAAACTTAGCGCGGATGCCACGGATAATCTAGAAAAGTCACCATTCAAAGACAATACAGGAGACAGGAATTTACGAGTATAAGTGAAAATCGGTTTTCTTTCCTGATTTCCAATTTAAGTGGTCAAAACCATAACAAATTGCACGTATAATCAAGGAATTTGGTAGAAAGAACAAACGTGTAATCAAGGAAAACATACTGTTCCTCTACGGAACTTAAGGCGAGACTAATTAAATGTGCATAGAATTAAAGAAAACGAAGGTTCAAGGAACGTAAAATCACGGTTGCACAATACCAGCAGAGAACTCACAAGGTGGTTTCCTGTCTCATTCTTTTACAGTTTGTATTCCCCCCAAAACGCTAGTGGTCTACCTAACCCAAACTTCCCACAATACTTGTATGGACATGTAAGTTACAAGTAAAAAATACGGATATATTCTCAGAAAACCCCAACGCCATCTCACGATATTCGAGTCGTGGTGTCTGCTCCTAAAGATAAAAATAAATAAGAACATGTCTCATGCCACTTATTTATGGCGTGGACGTAAACATTGAATGTCCATAACATCCCTTTTGTAAATCCGTAAAACATGTCGGTCTAATCCCTTGCAGCGAGATTACATGGAGAATTCACAGAGGAACGATAGAAGTCAAAGTCTTCAAGACTTTTAGTGAGTTCACTCTACATTCCTAAGTGAGAAATTAAAGGCTAAAATTAAAATAACTCCGAACAAAGGGCTCATTATATCTACTCCGACTGGGAATTTGTGAATGAACTCAACGACTGACCTTCGCGGCTCCAACAAAATAAGGCTCACCACACAAATTCCCTATTACGAATTTTCGCGATTTTCACGCACACGGCTTCAAATTGTTGTATGTTTGAGGACTATATCACACAATTATTCAGGTGACAAGTAGAAGTCATATTAACATTCAACATATAGGAAGAGAGAGTGCAGGATAGAAGTAATGGGAAGAAGAGGAAAAAGATATAAACACCTACTGGATAAAATTGAAGAAACGCGAGGGTACTGGAATTTAAAAGAAGAGGCACTACAAAGCACTACATACCACTACATAGTACTACACAGCACTCGAGAACATGCTTTGGAAAAGACTGTGTACCTATCGTAAGTTGGACTATGGAAAGGCTGGACACGCATTATCCGAATCGTGACGCTAAACGGATAATTGGCTTAATCTTACGACTGTTCAATTAATTAAATTCCCTTTGTTTTGTTAGACAAGTAAGTTAAGGCATGATCTGTTGCACAAACCTGAACTGACACAGGTCCTTTACAGTGCGTTTTACTAACGCTGTCAATTGCTGGGGTTACGTAGCTTCGGTGGTAGGCGAATGAGTGACTACGAAGCACTGATGAAAAATATTGACACGGGAAAAAGAAACACGCGGAGAAAAACCTGTCCCAGTGAAAATTCATCCACCATAAGTCACGTATGGATTAGCTTTGGATTGAACCCAGGCCCTGTATATCTTATACTTGCATATCCTCTTGTCTTGGAAAAATCACCACGTGAAATTTAATGAATTTGTCAACACCGACAAAGGCTTTGGTTTCGCAAAGAAACAGGCTTGTCGTCTCGCCAGAATAGACGCCCCACAACGACAAAACTGCAAAGGTCAAGTCAGGTTATAAGTCCTTACAAGGGCTCGAAACCAAACATAGGCTGAAGCACTAAACGTTTGTTATGACGTGACTGACAATTTGTCGAGTTCTGAGAGATGAAGTGCGCGCGTGTCTTCCTCACGCTGTTTTGTCAGATATAGCAATATACGCAGTAAGACAGTCAGTATACAGAACACTGAACTAAGGAAGGTAAAATCCGCTTTGTAGGTCAGTATACCGAACTGCAAACTAAAGAAGTTAAAGTGTGCTGTACCTCAGTGGAGATCACCTCTCAGATTTAGCAACTAGATCAGTATACAGTGCAGTCAAGCAAGGAAGGTGCAGTCCACTGGGTATCTGAGGAGATCATCTGCCTGATTTAGCAATACAAGTAGGTGAATATACAGAACAGCAAATTAAGGAATGTGAAGCGCACTGACCATCTGTAAAGATCATGTCAGATTTAGCAATATAAAAATGCCAGTATATAGTATAGTAAATAAAAGGACGTGGAGATGTCAGACCTGTGAAGACATGTGATCTCCAGAACGATGAAATGAACACAGTGCATCTAATGTACTATCAGTACTTGCCAGTTAGATTGGAATGCTTATGTGTAGATGCGAGAATAACACTAAACTGTTTCTTAAATAAACAGGATGGAAATCTTCGGACAGAATTTATCTGGCTGAAAACGGAGATCAGTGGTGGGACACTGTGATCACGGGAATGAACTTCCATGCTTCATAAACAGATGGGAGATTCTTCACTAGCTAACGGATTATCGGCTTCTTAATTAACACCATAATCCACGTAGCTAGTCTAATATTAAAAATGTCCATATATTACAGACAAATATACTCGCTAAGAGGCATGGTCTAACGAGGAAGTTAACGGCTTCACTGAAAAAAAAAGGAGCTTTTATGTTTCAATTTGCATAGATTTTGAAAGAAAGGCTTGGCTATATGGTGATGATATTGTCTTATCACCCCTTTCAGGAAACGTCCTTCGGTGTTAATGATAAAAGCCTGAATGTATAATATATTTACCATGCAGCTAAATGCTCACATCGAGTGTATGTGTTCACACGTTTTTACAGCGATGGGCAACATAGGAGAAGCGATAATATATTATTCACACTCACATTTCTTTCCAGAGCTATAAATAATTCATGCACAGAATATTTATGAATTAAAATCTCTTTTTTTTTTAAAAAAAAAAGAAAGGACACTTCACATTAACTTGGTCTACAGAATAATTAAGTGTAAAATACACAGAAGCAGCAAGTCTATTATTTCATCGACTTAAGGATGACAGCAGGAAAAGATAATGGAAATAGGGTCACGTTTCACCAGAAGCCATTCAGCTGTCTGATACAGTAATTTCCATTCTTAAACATCTCATCCCATCTTCCCGGCCATGAGCAAACAACAGAAACGGCACGCAACCATCACCATATCCAAGTACAAGGGGATCTACTGTAGTTTAAGGGTCGGCGAGAAGCCATTTAAATATCTATGGGATCGAGAAGGAAGGGTAGGTCACAGGAGGCCTTGAGGGTCGGGTGAGGACGAATAAGTGAAGTAGTAAAGGAACGGCAAGAATGACTGCCGTAGATTCCCCTCATATCACATGCTTACAGTATAATTATTTTATGGTGGCATATTATATGGTATTTTCGCACGTAACTTGGTTGAGTCTCAAAAAAGGAAAAGGTCTGTAAAAAAAACAACAAAAGTCTTTTCTGGGTGAAAGTATGTATAGGCCAAAACTCTCTGTCGATTGACGCCATGTGTCCTCGTATTGTGAAAGTGTTGTTTGCATATGTGAGCGAGCGGAAACATTGACACCAGCCGTCAAAAAACGTCTCCACAACATTTATTCCCTGAGCCTAATTCAATTGTAATTAATCACGTTTTATTACACAGTGACAACCAGAGCACATGACTGCAAAAAAGGGAAAGGGATTTCTTGAGACGACGTGCTGCATTCGCGCTGCTGGATACAAAAACAACTGACGACATCAGCACAGTCAGTTACACAGCGAGAACTGAGGTTTAGGCGGAGGTACCTATTGTCTGATTCGATTGCCGATGACGCCATTGGGATTTCTCTTTGATTTTATCCTTCCGGCCGCAATAAGGCCCTGGAGTGGACTCAGCCTCTTAGAGAAGTGAGTAATCTCCTTGGTAAAAAAGGCGGCCGGTGAGTAGGGTTGACAAACTTGTAACCTTTATGTGTCGGGTAGAAATTCTGAGAGCCTCAACCTCCTGGAGCCTTAGGGGCCTGACCAGACCTGTACAGTGTATCTTACCTATTGTCTGAAATGCGACGCCATATATATCCTGTTACAAATACACGAGCGTTTCAGAAAAATACACCCATTCCATTTTCAAGGTTACAAGAAATTGTGGGGTCCATGTTATTCCGTAGGATCGCCATATTTCTGACATACAACAAATTGTCACACCTCAGAGGACTGTAATGTTCACAATAAATTCTAGAGCATGAAGGTATAAGAGTGAGAAATCAACAGATTGCTATAATAGCCGCCAATCGCAATCAAGAATTTTGATACAACTGTATGTTCCATATAAAAATATGAGATACCAAGATTTCTGACTTCTAAAAGGTAATGCTGCGTAGTCTGGCCGCACCACGGCGACGTTTTATCAGCTTGCTGCCTGCAACACCAGGACCAGTGAAACAACTGCAAGACTTTTTCTGGTGCATTTATCATATTCATCTAAGGCGTGAATCTGGAATTAAATTTTAGAGAAAAATGTCCCTGTGCATGTTTGAGAGAGAAATATTTCAGTTACTTGATCTAGTTTGATGGTGAAGGAAACAGATTACCCTGAAAAGTCGACAAATGTCTGTCAGGCCACACTGTGTCACACCCGAGAAAACAATAATAATATTCATAGTCAATTCCGTGGGAACCCCGAAATTTACGGAAAGGGAGAGAATTGGTATATATATATATATATGTATTGTAAATATATATAATAAGTATATATTATATATATACACATACACACACATATAGAGTGTATGGGTATGGAGGACAATATAAATATGGTATCAGTAAACAAATACAAACAACATAGAAGTGGCGTAAACAACAGACAGCTGGAAATATCCCCTCGTGACCTACCAGGTGGTTTAGCTTAATACGTGAAGATTAAAAAGCTACTTTACTCGGATAACCAGTTAAGAGATGATGGAGCAGGACTGATATGTGGTAAGTATTCAGGAAATGAGAAATGAGTTCATCATTTTTGTAGGATACAATAGCCCCTCCCTCAAAGCCGTCTTGCCCAGCACGGTCTTATATAAACGCGTTTGAAGATAATTAAGTCCATGAGAATAAAACTGGCGACAGCCGAAGAATTTAAATAGACCTGGACAATAGTGAGTGTCACTCATCGGTCGCTGCAGCTGGCACCGTCAGCTACACAAACATTGTGCACATTTTAAAGTCCCAAACGCGCAAAATTTAAAGGTCCGGCCACACAGAACGCGGGCTGCCGCTGTGGACAGCGGTCTCTGCCCGCGGCGGGAAGGGTCCGGCCACACAGAACGCGGGCTGCCGCAGCGGGCAGGGCGTCGCGGGAAATCGCCGCGGTCTGCGATCAGCCTTCTATCGGGAGTAAACTGACGGGAAAACTATTCTACCTTCGAAACCACTACCGGGCACAAACATCCCCGTTTCTCATGTATTAATAGGTGACGAAGGCTTTGCATTACAGACGTATTTAATGCGCCCTTTCCCGAGAGCTGCGACCGCTAATGATCAGAGAAAAAAAAAAGGTTCAATAAACAACTTAGTAGAGCACGGCGTGCCGTCGAAAATGCGTTCGGAATATTAGCTCAGAAATGGCGAGTGTGTTTAAGGCCTATAGAAACTGATGCTGAAACTGCTGAACGCGTTGTTAAAGCGGCATGCTGTTTACACAATTACATTCTGAGGAATAATACAAAACGTTGCAGCTACTGAAACAAAAGAACACGTTGAACCTGTCCGTGCATTTTCAGACACAAGTTCAACTAATCTAAGGTCAAACAATGCTGCCTTCGAAGTGCGCGAACATTTTGTTGCTTA
>JGI20166J26741_11242226_pt1 | contig 14124 bp, 13 predicted proteins | sample TergutCu122P5_FD_26741 | JGI IMG/M metagenome (IMG submission 26741)
TGCACGCCTTGCTTTTCGGCAACAGGCGGACTATAATCATCGCATGAAACGGATCATCGTCCGGCTTTACATGGTACCCGAACAAAGCTCCGGCATGTTTGCCCCTTACCCGGCATAGATTATACCGGAGTGCGGAAACATTAGCCTCCGCCGACGCGGCCGGCAATTGTTTTCAGCATCCGGCATAGCCAAAACGGAACAAAACGGAAGGTTGGCGATCTGACATGCTGCTTTTTATGTATCGCATTTTATGCGGCTTTTTGTTTGGTATAGGCGTGTTCGCGCCGGGCGTCAGCGGAAGCGTCCTGATGGTACTCACGGGGATCTATCCCCAAATGCTGGACTTGACGGCGAACCCGTTCAAACACCTGAAAAAGAACATCCTTTTCCTTGTCCCGCTGGGGATCGGCGCGGCAATCAGCATGGTTCTGTTCGTCTTTGTGTTCAGCTTTTTGTTCAAGACCTACGCCCTGGCCGCGACTCTGCTCTTCGCCGGGCTGATCGCCGGGAACCTTCCCTTCGCGGCCGGCGAGGCGCTCGACGGCGGCTTCAGGGCGCGCTATTTGACGGCGGCTGTGACAGCGTTTGCGCTGGCCTTCGGGCTCAGCTTTTTGCGCTGTCTCGCGCCCCCGTCCGACAGCCCCGGCCTGCTGACTTTCTCGCTGGGCGGCGCGCTGGCGGGCGCGGCGGGCCTGGTGCCCGGCATGAGCGTCTCGATGATCCTTCTGGCGCTGGGCGTATATGAGCCGCTGCTGGCCGCCCTGCGCAACCTCGACTGGCTCGTGATCTTTTTCACCGGCGGGTGCTTTGTGCTGGCTTCCGTCGCGCTGGCCCGGCTGATCCGCTATGTCCTCAACCGCTGGAAAAACCTGGCCTACGCGGCTGTCACGGGCCTGATGGCCGGTTCCCTGGCGGACATATTTTTCAGTTTGCCTCCCGCGTATGCCGGTTTCAACTGGTTTTTCGGAGTATTCCTGTGCCTCTGCGGGCTGGCGGTTTCGCTGCTGTTCGTATACCTGGGCGGGAAATTCAATCCAAAGGCGGCGTAAAAGATTATCTTCTTATTATTCTCCTCGCTCCAATGTACGCCTGTCCCAACGCCAGGCCCCCGTCGTTCGGCGGGACGGCCTCGTTCGCATAAACCGAAAACCCCGCCGCCTTAAGCCGCTCCGCCGTCATTTCCAGCAAAAGCGCGTTCTGGAACACCCCGCCGGAGAGAGCGACGTCCCGGACATGCTCCTTATCGCGCGCCAGGATGCACATCCGCCGGACCATTTCGCTCACCGCTGCGTGGAAGCCCAGCGCCGCGCCCGGTTTGGCCTCCAGGCATTTGCTCAGTATGTCCCGGCAGCCAAACACGCATACGCCGTCCGCGGCTTGCGGCTCAAAGCTCATAGGCGCCGGCTTTACGCCGGCCTTCGCCTCTTTTTCGGCGGCGTACTGAAGCCTGACGGCGCACTCGCCCTCGTAGCCGTTCTCCCGGCAGACGCCCAGGAGCGCGGCGACGGCGTCGAACAGCCGCCCCATGCTGGAAGTCAGAAAGGTGTTGACGTGATTCGCAAGAGCCGCCTCGATCGCGGTTTTGTCCGGAAAAGTGAAAACCCCGCGTTCATGCGCGAACGGAAGGCCGCCGTACGGCAGCCCGTTCGCGTAAAGCAGGCAGGCGGCTGTCTTCGCGGCGTCCCGCGCGGCGCTGTCCGCGCCCTGTATCTCGGCGCAGGCCAGATGCCCCACGCGGCGGCAGCGCTCCTCCTCGCACAGGAGAAACTCGCCCCCCCAGACGCTCCCGTCCTCCCCGTAACCGCTTCCGTCGAAGGCCGCGCCCAGGACTCTGGACAGCCCGTGCTCCGCCATGACCGACGCGACGTGCGCGTGGTGGTGGAAAACCGCCGTCAGCGGAAGGCCGCGCGCGGCCGCGAGCCTCCCGGCCAGCGCGGAGGAAAAGTACCGCGGGTGCGCGTCGCACACGACCGCCTCCGGCCTTGCCGCGAAAAGGCTCTCGAAGTCGGCGGCAGCCTGTTCGTAACGTTCGAAAGGCCGCGCGTCCTCCAGATCGCCGATATATTGGCTCAAAATGAACGCCGGCCCCCGCAGCAGCCCGAACGCCGCCTTCAAATCCCCTCCGGCGGCCAAAAGCTCCGCGCCCCGCGGGTTGTCCACGGATATCGGCAGCGGGGCGAAGCCCCTGGCCCGGCGGATGAAACGGGGCCCGCCCGCGTACTGCATGACCGAATCTTCGACGCTTCTTATGATCTCGCGGTCGTGGTACAGGACGCGGCCGGTCAGGCCGAAGATTTCCGCCTCGCCGCTTATTATCGGCGCGGAATTCAGGTTCGCGCTCGTCATGACCAGGCAGGGCGTCCCGGCCATGATCAGCTCCTGCAGAGCCGTGTACGGCAGAAAACAGCCGCAGCGCCCGTCCGCTCCGGCCAGAACCTCCCGCGCGAAGGGGTCTTGCCTCATTTTCAGCAGGACTATCGGCCTGGCGGGCGAGAGGAGCATTTTTTTTTCCTCCGGCGCGACCTCGCAGACCTCGGATACCGCCTGTATGTCTTTGAACATCAGCGCGAACGGCTTTTTCTCGCGGGCTTTCAAGAGGCGCAGCCGGCGCACGGCTTCCGCGTCGTAGGGCGAACAGGCCAGATGGTAGCCGCCGACGCCCTTTACGGCGATGCCGCCGGGCAAATCCTCCAGGGCCCGCTCGAAGGCCTCCCCGCCTGCGTATGTTATGTCCCCGCGCCGGTAAAACAGCTTGGGTCCGCATTTCGGGCAGCAGGCGTTTTCGTCGCGGAAACGCGGGTTTTCGGGCGAGCCGTACTCCGCCAGGCAGTCCGGGCACATCGGAAAATCCCGCATGGCCGTGTTCGCGCGGTCGTAGGGGAAGGACGCGAGGACGCTGAAACGCGGGCCGCAGGCCGTGCAGGAGTTGAAAAAATGCCTCGCCCGGCGGTTTTCAGGGTCGAAAATCTCGGCCCTGCAATTTCCGCAGAGCGCCAGGTCGGGCGGGAAAAAACGCGGCTCCGCCCGGCCGGTTCCGCTCTCCGCGACGGAGAAGCCGTCCGCCGCAAAGGGTGCTGCCGGCGTCATTTCAACGCTGTTTATAACGGAATTGGGCGGCCTGTCGCGCCGTATGCCCTCGGCGAACTCCGCCGCGCGGCTTCCGGCAGCCATGATCTCCACTTCGCCGGCGACGTTTCGGACAACGCCCCGAATGCCGTATTTAGCGGCCTCGCGGCAGACAAACGGCCGAAAACCGACCCCCTGCACGATCCCGCGGACTACGATCCGATAATATTTTGCGCCCTGTCCCTCAGCCATTTTACCGCCTCGCCGATCCCCGCGCCCGTCTTGCCGGAGACATGGACGACCGGCGCGCTGGGGTTGAGCTTTCTTACGCCGTTCAGGAAAAAATCCCTGTCAAAGTCTATGTATTCCAGCAGGTCGCATTTGTTCAGCAAAATGATGTCCGCCTTCTCGAACGCCAGGGGGTACTTGTACGGCTTGTCGCTCCCGTCGGTCACTGCGCAGACGAGCAGCTTGACGTGTTCGCCGATCATGAACTCCGCCGGGCAAACGAGATTGCCGATATTTTCGATAAAAAGGAAGCCGCCGGAAAAGTCCCGGCCAGCGTCCGCCGAAACCTTGCCCGTATCACCGGCGCGCCCGGAAGCCCGACCCGCTTCGCCCGCGGACGGCGCGCCCAGGAACGCGTCCGCCACGATTGGCGCGTCCAGATGGCACGCGCCGCCGGTGTTGATCTGCAGCGCCGGTATGCCCAGGGCTTTCAGCTTTCGCGCGTCGATGTCGGACTCGATATCTCCCTCGATCACAAAGGCGGACGCGCCAAGCGCCTCCACGATCCGTATCAAGACCGTCGTTTTGCCCGCGCCCGGCGCTCCGAGGACGTTGACGCAGAAAACGCGGCGGCCGGTCAGCTTCGCGTTGAACTCGGCGGCCAGGCGCTCGTTTTTGTCGTAGACGGACCGCATGACGTCGATTTTAACGGTGTTCGATTCCTCCGGCGTATCAATCACCCTTTCCGGCGGGGGCAAGCCCCCGCCCTACAATCAATCACCCTTCCCGGCGGGGGCAAGCCCACCGCCCCACAATCAATCACACTTCCCGGCGGGGGCAAGCCCCCGCCCTACCCTACCTCCACGCTCTTTATGTAAAACTCCCTCCCTATCTCCGTCGGCTCGCCCTCGCCCCCGCAGGGGCACTCGAAGGAGAACGGCTTCCTCTCGAAAAGCGTCCCGCAGCTCTTGCACCGAAGCATCGGCCGCACGCTTTCTATCTCGATCTCCGCCCCGGCGCAGGGCGTGTTTTCGGCGATAATGCCGAAATACAGCCTGACGGACTCACCCGAGACTCCGGACGCCTCGCCGGCGACGAGCGTTATCTTCCTTACCTTGGCCCCGCCGGCGTATTCGGCCGCCGTCTCGATTATATTTCGGGTAAGCGAATATTCATGCACGGCCCTTCACCTTGTCCCTAATGTGTACGTCGGAGGCCGGCGTCAGCTCCGGGCTCATGCTCAGGCATTTTTTCGGGCAAACCTCCGCGCAGGCCCCGCAAAGGATACAGCCGAACCGGGAGATCTCCCACTCCTTTTCGTCCCTGTTCACGGTTATGGCGTCGGTCGGGCATTTTTTGCCGCAGACGCCGCAAAAAGTGCAGGCCTCCCCGTCTATGACAATATGCCCGCGCACCAGCGGGTCTTTCGGCATCGGGGCGAAGGGGTAGGCCAAGGTCGATTCCCGCTTGAAAAGGCTTGAGACGATTGTCTTGGCGATCGGAAGAAAGGGCATTATTTTCCTACCTCTCCGTGCAGCTTATGCAGGGGTCTATCGTCAGCACCAGCGCGGGCACGTCCGCCAGTTCCACGCCTTTTAGCATCTCCAGCAGCGCGGCCAGGTTGGCGAAGGTCGGCGTCCTGACCCGGAAGCGCTCGAGGAATTTTGTCCCGCCGCCCTTGACATAGTAAAGGACTTCGCCGCGCGGCTGCTCCAACCTGGCGAACGCCTCGCCGGACGGGAAGCCGGTCACTTTCGTGTCCGTCGGGCCGTCGGGCATCAGTTCGGCGCATTGCCTTATGATGCCGATCGCCTCGAAAATCTCGCCCGTCCTGACCTTCACCCGCGCCATGCAGTCCCCCGCCGTATCGGTCTGCACGCCGAATTTCACATAAGGGTAGGCGGCGTAGCCGGCCGCCCGCGCGTCCTCTCCGACGCCGGACGCCCGCGCCATCGGCCCGACAGCGCCGAGAGAACGCGCGTCCTCCCCGGTGAGCGCGCCGAGCCCGGTCAGGCGGTGACTCACGGAGGCGTCCGCGGTGAACACCCTGGTGATCTCTTTTATACCGCCTTCTATTTTATCAAACGTGTCAAGTATTTTCATCATCGTTTCGCGGCTTATGTCCTTCCGGACGCCGCCGAGTTTGCAGACGGAAAAGATCACCCGCCCGCCGGTCGTCATGTCGAAGATGTCCAGGACGTACTCGCGCAACCGCCAGCAGTGCATGAACAGGCTCTCGAAGCCCAGGGCGTCCGCCAGCAGCCCGAGCCACATCAGATGGCTGTGGACGCGGGAGAGCTCCGCCCACACGGTGCGCAAAAATTCCGCGCGCTCCGGGACTTTCACGCCCATCGTCCGCTCGACCGCCATGCAGTAACCCATCCCGTGCATGAAGCTGCATATGCCGCAGATGCGCTCCGCCACGTGGACGTACTCCTGAAAATCCTTTTTCTCCACGAGCTTTTCCAGGCCGCGGTGTATATAGCCTATCGAGGGGACCGCCTCGACGACGACCTCGTCCTCCAGGATAAGGTCCAGGTGTATCGGCTCCGGCAAAACGGGGTGCTGAGGCCCGAACGGGAGGATAGTGCGTCTGCCCATTGTTTTCGCTTCCTCGGATAAAATTATTCGGCCATAAACGGCGTTCTGAGCGCGGTCTCGTAAAAATGCCCGCCAAAATCCAGGTTTATGTTCGTTATGTTCGCCCCGAACAGGTCTTTCATCTCGTTTTCGTATAAAAACGCGTACGGGTACAGCCAGCTCACGCTCTCCACGGGTTCCGCGGCGGCGACCGGAAAGCGGAGGGAGACGAACTCGCAGCCCTTTATGAAGCTGTAGAGCAGAACGAGGCCGTTTTCCGCCCGCACGGCGCAAATCTGCGCCAGGCGGAAGCCGGTATTTTTCAAATCCGCGGTTTTGCCGAGGAGTTCGGCCTTGCCGACGTCGAGGATTTCCTGTGTCATTAGGGTCCCGCGCTTTCCTGATGTTTTCGCACTCCGGTATAGTGTTATTTAATTTTGTCCAGCGCCTTGACCACGCCGTCTATGATGGCCTCCGGCCGCGACGCGCAGCCGGGCACGTACACGTCCACCGGGATGGCCTCGCCGACGCCGCCGATCATGTTGTAGCAGTCTTTGAAAATGCCGCCGGTGGCCGCGCACACGCCCACGGCGACGACGGCCTTGGGGTTGGGCATCTGTTCGTAGAGCTGCTTTACCACGGATATATTCTGCTCGTTTATCGCGCCGGTTATCAACAAAATGTCGGCGTGTTTCGGATTCCCGGTGTTTATCGCCCCGAAGCGCTCAATGTCGAACAGCGGGTTCAGGCACGCCAGGACCTCTATGTCGCAGCCGTTGCAGCTGGAGCCGTCGTAGTGCAGTATCCACGGGGATTTTTTGGCGTATTTCACTGTCCTTACCACCTTGCGGTATTATAAATTCAGCAGCAGCAGATTCACCCCGCCGGTTACAAAAATGACGATCCAGCTCGCCTGCAGCGCAAGTTTCCACTTCACCCTCGCGAAGGCGTTGTCTATCAGCGTCTCCATCAGAAAGGCCGCGAGGCAGAGCGCGAGCGCCGCGGCCCAGCTCGCGGGAGAGGCGTATACGAAGAACAGGTACACCAGCCCGAGGGCGAAAACCGTCTCGAACCAGTGGCTGACCTCCACCATCGCCAGGCATATGCCGGTCAGCTCCGTTATGACGCCCTTCACGATCTCCTGATGCCCGTGGTGGGACATGCTGAGGTCGAAGGGGGATTTCCTGAGCTTCACCGACAGCACGTACAGAAGCCCGATAAATATGAACGGCAGCCGCATCACCGCCGGCGAGCCCATCCGGAACGCGTCGCCGACGTTGAAGGAGCCGGACACCTGATAGTACCCGAACGCCACGATCAGGACCATCGGCTCGTAGCACATGATCTGGACCAGCTCCCGCTCGGTTCCGACGAAACTGAACGGCGAGTTGGACGAGTAGCCCGACAGCACGAAAAACACGCACGCCAGCGTAAAGGCGAACACGCAGAGCATCAGGTCGAGGCCGAGGCCGAACAGCAAAACGGTGAAGATGTTGAAGCACATCGACAGCGTGACGAAGTACCTCGTCATGCTGCTCACGGTGGTGGACTGTTTCCGCGCGAGTTTCATCACGTCGTAGAACGGCTGAAGTATAGGCGGACCCTTCCGCCGCTGCATCCTGGCGGAGACGACACGGTCGAGCCCGGTCAAAAGCCCGCCCGCGGCGGGCGCGAGTATCAGTATGCCCAGGATCCTGAGCGTCAGTATGAGCGCGCGCATCAAAGGAACGCGCCCCCCATCGCCACGAAGAAGCCGCCCAGCACGATCAGCGCGCAAACTCCGCCGCCGGCGGCCAAAAGCCTTTTTTCGCGGAGGAGCGAGGGCATGTACCAGTTCCTCAGCTCCACCGGCCGGACCCGCCCCATGCCGCCGCGGAAGCTCCGGTTGTCGCCGGTGTTCTCCCCGGACATGTACACCGAAGTCCGCTTGACCCGGCGTCTGGTATATAGCGGGAGCAGGACGATCGGGATGATGAACAGCATACAGAGCATAAGAATAATGACCGTCGTGGTGCGCGAGGCGATAGGCGAGGCAAATGGCGTCAGCATGGCGCCCTCGATGTAGGGCGCGATGAAGCCCGAGGAAATCAGCGGGTGGGCCAGGCAGACGACGACCACCAACGCGGCGAGGGAGTACATGCTGACCTTCTCGTCCCCGCGCATCACATAGTTGGTCGGCGCGGTGCGGTGGGCGTTGGCGATCAGCTTGCCGAGCCATTTCGTCCAGAAAAAAAGCGTAACGGAGCTCCCGAAGGCGAGCATCAGAACGACGGGCACGTTCCCGGAATCCACGAAAGCCTTCATGGCGGCCCATTTCGAGATCAGCATCCCGAACGGCGCGACGAACATCCCGGCTATGCCGACCGCGAGAAACGTCGTCAGCGCCGGGGAAATCTGGAACAGCCCGTCCATGTCCTCCACATTCCGGCTGCCGAGCTGGTACTCCGTGGACCCGACCGCCAGGAACAAAAGAGACTTGGCGATGGCGTGGAACACGATCAGCATGACCGCGGCCCAGAGCGACTCCGCCGTGTTTATCCCGGCACAGGCCACGATCAGGCCGAGGTTCGATATTGTGGAGTAGGCGAGTATCTTCTTCGCGTCGCTCTGGCCGACGGCCAGGACCGCCGTCGCGAAGAACGTCACCCCGCCGACGAGCGTCATGGAGACGCCGGCGGCGTTTCGCCCCAGAAGCGGGGCCAGGCGGATGATGACATACACCCCGGCCTTGACCATCGTGGACGAGTGCAACATGGCCGATGTCGGCGTCGGCGCGGCCATCGCGCCCAACAGCCACCCGGAGAACGGTAGCTGGGCGGCTTTCGTCAGCCCCGCGCAGGCGATCAGAAAGACAGCCGCCACGACGATCGGGGCGTCTGGATTCAGCCGTATCAGTCCGTTTAGGTCCAGGATGTTCTCATAAACCGCCAGAAGCACGATCCCGACGGTGAAGCACAGCCCGCCGAACGTGTTTATCACGACGGCCAGGAAGGCGTTCTTTTCCGCCTCCGGGGTCCTTGTGTAGCCAATCAGCAGAAAAGAGCACAGCGACGTCACTTCCCAGAAAAACAACATGAACGACAGGTCGTTCGAGACGACCAGGCCGAACATCGCCGCCAGGAACACCATCAAAACGGTGAAAAACATCGGCCGCCTGTCTTTGTACTCCGGGTGGTGGCGGTGGAAGTCCTTCATGTACTCCACGGCGTAGACGCATATGAGGCCGCCGATCACGCCGACTATCGCGATCATGATGAGGGAGAGCCTGTCCACTGTGACGGCTTCTTTCACGCGTATGGAATGTCCGTATGCCGCCTCGAACCAGACGAACGCCCCGATCTGCGCTGCGGAAAAAAGCGAGAGCAGGAAATGCCTGCGCGCCGCGCCGATATAGATAAGGTAGGCGGACATGGCGACCTCTATGGCCAGCATGACGGTCTTTATCCGCGGATAGGCGGACAGATCCGCCGAGTAGACGTCCCCGTAATGCGCGGCAACGCAAAGAAGCGACGCGGCGGCGACGCAGACCGCCGCCGCGCGGACCGTGCGCGCGAAGGCTTTCTGAGTCCTGGCGAAGAAAGTGAAAACCGCGAAAACCAAGGGAACGCCCAGAAGGGGCAAAATCGTCGGCATGGGCATCTCTCCGTGTCATTGTGACCGTTTGAAAACGATATGTATTACTATTCCCCAAACAATATAATTATCCGCATGTATCCGCAAAATCCGCGTTGCCGGTCTTTGTTTTTTATCCGTTCGCAACGACCATGCCCTCCTCCGCGGCCTCCTCCAGACACACCATCGCGACCGAATCCGCCGAGCAGTATATCTGCGCGTAAAACGGCCTCTCCGAATCCTCCGGCGTCAGGATATCCACATACCTGCGCTCCATGGGTAAAAGCGCCGGTTTTTCCCCTTCCCATTTCCGCCCGGCGTCGATCCTGTACACGGTCATAAGCCTGAGTCCGGCGCTCAGGCCGGAGACGTCGATCTCCGCGACCACGTCCCTCGAACCCTCCGCGCCGTAGTTGACGAGCATCGCGCGGCAAGCCCCGTCCGGGCCGAGCGCGGCCTTCACCCTCAGATCCGCCGCGCAGCTCTCCGTCCGCAGCTCGCTCCCGCTCATCTTTCCGAGCATAAGGTACAAAAAATACGCCGGCCTGACCTCCCCGCAGACTCCGAACAGGCCGAAGCGGTGCGGAGTCTTGTCCCAATGGGTGTGCATCGGGTCTATCCTGGAATAAAAGCTCCTGAACTGGTCAGCCACAAAGACCTGGTCCCATATATGGTAGTAAAACGACCAGTCGAGCTTCGCGTCCATCATCTCGAACAAAGCCGCGCCCATCGCGGCGGATCGTCGGCTGTCGAACGCCATCTCCTCGACGCTCACCTCCTCGAAGCCCGGGCCCATCTCCGTGACCAGCATTTCCGGTCTCTCCGACGGATAATATTTTTCGGCCAAAGCCCTGATCCGGCGCACGTTTCCGGCGTGGGCCCAGGGGTCGTTCGAGTACAGGTGCCAGGAGACAAAATCCAGCCGCGTCGAGGTCGCGGCGCAGTATTTGAGCAACTCCTCCATCATCGGGCTGTTGGCGTCGGCCAACGCCGGGCCGCCGACCTTGGCCTCCGGGCACGCGCGGGTCACGGCCTCCGCCGTGAGCCGGTAAAATTCGTTGTATACGGCGGGATCCTGGGTAAAATACGGGCACCCGCCCCATTCGCCTATGTCGCTCTCGTTGGCCACTTCCCAATAGGTCACGAGGCCGCGTTCCACGGAATACCGCGTGACGAGCGCCTCTATGAGACGCTTCCACTCCCCGGCGTCGTTTGGCAGGACGACGTTCTCGTCGATGACCGGATAGAGTGGCTTAGGCTTGATGCAAATGCTGGCGACGAGCTTGCCGCCGGACGCGGCCAGCGACTCCATGTACGGGTCCAGGCGCGACCAGTCGCAGACGCCGCGCTCGGGACAGATGTTGAAATACTCCTGGATAAAAGTCCGGACGAGCCGTGGCTTCAGTGCCGCCAGGCCGTCCCTGACGCGGGGAGGGAGGGGATATCTGTTGATCCCGCCGTGGCCAATGGTATGCCGCCAGCCCTCGAATACGCCGGTGACGTCGCCGCAGTGGAGTTTCACCGGTATTTTTGGCATTTTTGAGAAGATCGTGGACATGACTATGCCTCCTTCATAAGTATCGCCGTTTCCCGAAGAGTATACGGCAAAGGGATATGGAGCGCAAGGAAATCGCGCTTGTATTGGACGGGCCGGTTTGGTAAAATTACGGGTACACGTTGATTCAATAAAGAAAGAATTATACTTTTTGAGACTACGCCTAAGGAGCCCCGAATGAAAATCCCGGATTCCATTTTACTGAATGTCGAAAAGCCGGCCCGCTACGTCGGCGGCGAGATAAACGCGGCCGTTAAGGACCCGGGCTCCGTCGGCGTCCGCTTCGCGTTCTGTTTCCCGGACGTATATGAGATCGGCATGAGCTGCCTGGGCCTGCAGATACTCTACGCCTATCTGAACGAACGGCCGGACGTCTTCTGCGAGCGCGCCTTCGCCCCCTGGACGGACATGGAAAGCCTGATGCGTAAAAACGGCATTCCTCTTTTTGCCCTGGAGACGGGCGACGCCTTAAAGGATTTCGACATTTTAGGCTTCACCTTGCAATATGAAATGTCCTATACCAACGTGCTGAACATGCTGGATCTGGCCGGGCTGCCAGTTTACGCGGCGGAGCGCGGGGACGGCTTCCCCGCGGTCTGCGCCGGCGGTCCCTGCGCCTGCAACCCGGAACCCATGGCTGACTTTGTGGACTTCTTCTACATCGGCGACGGCGAAGCGAGGCTGTACGACATTCTGGACATATATTCGGAGAACAAAAAGAGCGGCGGAGGCAAGGCCGCTTTCCTTAGAAAGCTGACGCGGCTCCCGTTCGTTTACGTCCCGCGCTTTTACGACGCCGAATACGCCGCCGACGGCGCCCTCGCCGGCTTTTCCCCGAATATCCCGGAAGCTCCGCGCACGGTTCGCCGGGCCTTCGCCGCCGACCTCGACAAGGCGTATTTCCCCGAAAAAACCCTCGTCCCGCTGATCGAGATCGCCCACGACAGGGTCGCCGTGGAGGTGTTCCGCGGCTGTATACGCGGGTGCAGGTTCTGCCAGGCCGGGTTCATCTGCCGCCCGGTCAGGGAGCGCTCCGTCGGGACGCTGGCCGCCCAGGCGCGCGCGCTCCTTTCGGCCTCCGGGTATGACGAGATATCGCTCCTTTCGCTCGCGTCGAGCGACTACACGGGTTTTCTGCCGCTGGCGGACGCCCTGGCGGACATGTGCGTCAAAAACAACGTCAATATCTCTTTGCCCTCGTCCCGCCTGGACGCGGTGACGCTCGAGGGGCTGGAAAAGATCGGCGCGGCGAGGCGCTCGGGCCTGACCTTCGCGCCCGAGGCCGGCACGCAGCGCCTCAGGGACGCGATAAACAAGGGTCTTACGGAGGACGAGATACTGCGCGGATGCCGGCTGGCGTTTGAAAACGGCTGGGACAAGCTGAAGCTCTATTTCATGCTCGGCCTGCCGACGGAGACGCGGGAGGATGCGGAGGGGATCGCGCGGCTTTCGGAGAAGATCGTGGACGAATACTATAAATTGCCGCCGGAGAACCGGAGAAGGGCCGTCTCGGTCGGCGTCAGCGCGGCCTGCTTCGTGCCGAAGCCGTTCACCCCGTTCCAGTGGGCGCGGCAGGACACGCCCGGGGAGTTCGAGGACAAGCAGAAGGCCGTGAATAGCCTGATAAAAAAGAAACAGATCAGGTTCAACTACCACGACGCGAAAACGGCCGTCATAGAGGGCGCGCTGGCCAGAGGCGACAGGCGGCTCGGCCGCGTCATATACAACGTCTGGCACGCCGGCGCGTCTTTCGACGCCTGGACGGAGCGGTTCAGATTCGGGACATGGGAAAAGGCTTTCGGCGACGCCGGGCTGGACATGGCGTTCTACACCTCCAGGGAGAGGGATTACGGCGAGATTTTGCCGTGGGACCACATCGGCGCCGGCGTTTCGAAGGAGTTTCTGATAAGGGAGAGCGAGAAGGCCAAAGCCGGGACGCCGACGCCTAACTGCCGCGAGGGCTGCGGCGGCTGCGGGATCTCATGCGGGGAACGGCTTGGCAACGGTCATTTGTAGGGCGGGGGCTCCGCTCCCGCCGGGGTTTCCGGTACGGGATACCATTTCGCAACGGTCATTAGGGCAGCGGGAGCAGAGCCCCCGCCCTACATTGACAACAGCGGCGCATGAGAAATGGCCCCGCCTGATGTGCGCCGGGTGCAGGGAACGGTCTTGACCTTTCCGCTATGACTATAAACGGTCTTGACCGTTCCGCAATGCCTGCGCTCTCGACCATTCCAAGGAGGTATTCCGCCATGCGCGCCGACGCGTTGATCCGCTTTTCCAAAACCGGTACGATGAGGTACGTCGGCCACCTGGACCTGCTGAAAATATTTCAGAAGGCCATCCGCCGCAGCGGCCTGCCGGTGAACTTTTCGGAGGGCTTTAACCCGCATTTGCGCGTCTCCTTCGCGCTTCCTTTGACGCTGGGCATGGAGGGCTTGCGGGAGTACGCCGTCTTCGAGATGGGCGAAGCCCTACGGCCGGAGACGATACGCGAGAGGTTCGGCGCGGCTTTGCCTGCCGGCATGGCTGTCGACGGCGTCAGGTATATGGTTCCAGGGGAAAAATCCCCAGCCGCCGCGGTCTGCGCCGCCGATTATGTGTTGCGTTTCGCCGGCGGCGATACGGAAGCGGAAAGCCGCGTTCTTGGGGAAGGAGCCCGCGCGCTGATGGAAAAAACCGTCGCGGAGGTCGAGAAAGCCTCAAAAAGCGGAGCCGGGAACGGGTCAAAAGCCGGGACAAAAACAGTTGACATAAGGCCGGATATATATGAACTCGAGGTTTTGGGGAATGAAGTAAAAATGCGCATAGCCGCGGGCAGCGCCAGGAGCCTGAAGCCGGAGCTTGTCGCGGCGACGATTGCGCCGGGACGGGAGTACGCCTGCGCGAGGACGGAGTTGTTGAAGCGAGCCGGGGAAAAGTTCGCGCCGCTGTTTTAGGATAAGATAAACTATGAAAATCCCTACCGCTGTGATATACTTTTAAAACGCAGGAAAATTTCCATGAGGTGCAAAATGGCGTCAAAAAGCAGCGCGACAAAAAAGAAATCCGCCGGGAAAACATACCGCGGCGCGTCGTCCGGC